>Ga0136588_1000489_pt1 | contig 14536 bp, 16 predicted proteins | sample AntRauMFilla1564_FD_104782 | JGI IMG/M metagenome (GOLD analysis project Ga0136588, IMG submission 104782) | Saline lake microbial communities from Rauer Islands, Antarctica - Metagenome Filla 1 #564 | ecosystem: Environmental > Aquatic > Non-marine Saline and Alkaline > Saline | place... | reverse complement strand
TATTTTACAGAGTTCAATCTTTTACTGGAATAAATACAACACAATCTACTGTAACTTTAGATAGACCATTACCAACACTTGGTGCTACATTTACTGGTTCAACACAATATTATTTATATAAAGGTGGTGAGGTATCAACATCTTTTGGTGCTAATGATACTACATCTTACTGGGATACTGGTACATTATCTTTTGATTCATCAAGTAATATAACATGTGGTGATGTTCCAGTATGGAACATGAATAACGTATGGTGTGAAGATTTAGCTGGTGTTACTGGTTTAACAACTACCAAACTATATGAAGATTACACTAAATTTGGTTCTTATGCTTATTTAGGTCAGAAAAATCCTTATTTAGAATATCTTTGTGAATCTTCTGCAACAACTGAAAATACGACATTTAATTGTAATGGTGCTGGTAATTCTTATCCAGATGATATATCAAAATCTATATCAATCATTCATTACACTAATAATACTATATCTAATATTTATGGGGAATTTTTATATACTGATACTGCAAATGGTAAATATTTAGCTTTAGAATTACCAGATTTAATGTATCATAGAAGAAACTTTTCAACAGCTAGTGGTACAACAATGGGAATGAGATTCTTATCAACTGGTGGTACTAAAACAACTGGTACTGATATTCAATATATGGATTTAATTGAAGACCCAACATTAATAGCAGTTGGTGCAACACCAAGTGTTGTAGGTAGAGCCTACCCACAAATGAAAACTGTTGTATTTCATGATGATGAAATAATTGCTGGTATGTCACATAAATCAAATAGAAACTGGACATTACCAGAGTTATCCGCAACATTGGCATCACCTTCTGGTGGTACATCTACGGGTATTCTAGAATCTAACAAGACAATGTATTTAACATATGTTTTAGATAATTTAGGTAATACTGGATATACATCATCAATGCCTTGTCAAAAATATGTTAAAATATCAAACGAAACATCTTCAGCTAAAGATATTGAGTTTAAGATAAATGGTACAGATTTATTACCATTTATGCGTAAAATTGAAAACGGTGATTATGATGGTTTAGGTTTTTATGCACATAACTTTAAATTACTATATCAAATAGTGGCTAATGATAGTGATAGACCAGATGCTGGTTCATGGAAGTCATTTGATTATACTTCAACAGCTATAACTGGTGGTGCTGGTCAAACTATTGACCCTAAACTATTAGAGGTTCAAACACCATCTACAAATGGTTTCTTATTGAATCTAATTAAAGATGCTACTGCTATAACTTTTGATTTGATATCATTATTAAATTTACCAGCAACAACAACACCAGAAATGTTACAATTCGGTGATGAAAAGTTCTTTTATGGTAATTTAAAAACATATATTGGAGCAACAATATATAAAACAATATTTAATATCGGTGTGTCAAGTTCTGAATTTAATTCTACTACTAATCCTACTAGAAGTACAGATTTAGCTACAAACCCACCAAATATTAAACTTTCTGAAGTTGGTGTTTACGATGCAGATAAAAATTTAGTATGTATCGGTAAAGTAAGTACACCAATTGAATTGAAAAACGGAAATAATATAACATTAGAACTTAGTATGGACTTTTAATCATGGGATATAATAATACAGCAACAACATTAACATTAACAGCAAAATTAACACCAATAGGTAGACAAAAACTAGTATCGAATGATAACTCAGTAATTAAAACTTTTAGTTTAGGTGATTCAGATGCTAATTATAACGTAAATCTATTATTAGGTACTGGACAAGTACCTTCAGAATCTGGTGATATTGGTTTTGGTAATACAACTAGTAATAGTACTGCGAACAACATCAGACTTAGTTCTTTTGTTATAGTTAATTCTTCTGGTTCGATATCTAAACCAGTCTCTAGTCAATCTATTAATTTAGTCACTGAAGGTGCCGCAAATGGTTCAACAATCATTAGTGGTAGTAATTTAACAATGAATGTTGTTAATAGAGTAAACGCATTAACAGACCCACTAGTTAACCTATATAAAACGTTTGGTTTATCTTTGGATTCAAATGAAGATACTATTATTAGTGGTACAACATTTGAAAATGGTGGGTTATCTGATACAGCGTTTAGTGGTATTAGTGTTAGTAAAGTATTAATAGTGGCTATAGATAATTCACAATACGGTGAAGCTATTGATGGTAAAACGGTTAAATTAGAAATACCTACAAGTGCTGGTACTTTCTCAATGTATAGTACATTTATGAGTAATCAAACTCAAGATACAATTTTAGATTCACAAATAAGAGATGCGGCATCAGCATTAACACCATTCGGTTCAAATGTTGCTGCAATGTTTTGTGATACTATTAAAAAACCTGGTAATAATGCTGCATTAAGTTGGGCTACTGGTTATGGTTTAAGTAAACCATTTAGTATAAATGGGAAACAAAAATTTAACTTACAAAATAATACTAATATTAGTTTAACTGCTGATACCGCTGTTGGTGTTGCTTATTTAGATAAAGGTTTTGTTGTAATCACTAATCCAAACATAGTTAATTCGTTTGTTGCATCAGCAGCAACTGGTACTACTATAACAATAGATAGTGTATCAACTAATGTTAGTCAAATAATTACTTGTATTGCAGATAGAGGTGAGTTCGGTGCATCAACAAATACTACATTTACAGAGGGAGATGTATCACGAATAAGTGAGGTTGGTTTATACGATGATTTTGGTAATTTAATGGCTTATGGTAAGACAGATAGACATATAAGTAAGAATATAAACGAATTCTTAGCTCTTTCTATAACTATTACTATTTAACTATTTAGTTTTATAATTTATACTTTAAATTATAAAATAAAAACATAATATGGAGAAAGAACCAGAATTTATACTAGCGTTAGATGTATCTACATCAACAATTGGTATTGCATTATTTGAAGACTTAGGTGAAAAAGGTGAATTAAAATTATTACATCACGTTTCACCTAAAGTGAAACCAAAACCAGATAGTAAAATGGAAGAATTGTTTAGAAAGGTTGAAATATTTGAACAAGAATTTCTTATCGATTATGCCGATTTTAATATTACCAAAGTAATAATTGAGGAACCGTTATTACAATCAAATAATGTTAATACAGTAGCTACCCTATTGAGATTTAATGGTATGATAAGTAGGTCAGTATATGATACATTAAATGTTATACCAGACTATATCTCATCATATGATGCTCGTAAATATGCATTTCCACAACTTATGGATGTTCGTACTCATAAAAGAGATGGTACACCCTTAGCACCCAAAGCTATCGCTAAAAATAAACCAGTTTTATTTGGTGGATATCCTTTTGACATTGATAAAAAATATGTTTTATGGGAAAAGGTTGCTGAATTGGAACCACAAGTTACATGGTTCTATGATAAGAAAAACAAACTTAAGAAAGAAACGTTTGACACATCTGATGCATATGTTGCTGGTATAGGTTTTATGCAAAAAATTGGATTGTGGAAATAAAGTTTGTTTAATTGAATTAAATTACATACCTTTGATGTATGAGTTTCTTATTAGTTAATATTCTAGAAAGTTTTCTTGGTGAACATCGTAAGCATAACGATGATAACGGTCAAATAGCGTTTGATTGTCCAGCATGCTCATCAGAAAAAGGTTTAATAGATGGTGATGGTAAAGGTAATCTAGAGATTAACTACAATAAAAGTATATATAGATGTTGGTCTTGTCATGAAACAAATAACATGCATGGCCCAATAATCAAACTATTAAAAAAATACGGAACACCAAAAAATATTCGTGATTACTTATTAGTCAAGCCAGATATAACTGTATCTGATAAGATAAAAGAAAAAATAATCGTTACTTTACCAGAAGGTTATAAAAAACTTACTGAATGTGATTCCAAAGACTATAAAGCATTTGAAGCTATACAATACCTATATGATAGAGGTATAACCGATGAAATAATTAAAGATTTTAAAATAGGTTATACTTATCGTGGACCATTTTTTAATAGAATAATAATCCCATCATACGATTCAGAAGGTGAATTAAACTATTTTATTGCTAGATGGTTTTCTAGTCAATATACAAAATTAAAATATGTTAATCCAGAAGCGGAAAAGCAAGATATAATATTCAACGAAAGTAGAATTAATTTTGATGCCAATATTCATATTGTTGAAGGTGTTACTGACCATATAGTTACACCAAACTCTATTCCATTATTGGGTAAGTATCTTACATTAGATTTATTGGAACTATTGCATGACAACGCACAAGCCAACATAATAATTCTATTGGATGATGATGCATACGAAGATGCTAAAAGACTCTATAGGGAGCTTAATTTTGGTAATTTAAGAGGTCGTATTAAATTAGTTAAACCTCCAGAAGATTTAGACCCATCTAAAATATTTGAAAAATATGGTTACATGGGTATAGTTAATGTTTTAAGAACAGCACATAAATTAAATTAAATATATATATATATCCTTAAATTAACTGATATTTATTTGTAAACATACAATATGAACATAAAAAATAGATTAAGACAACTTATTTTTGAATCAGAAGGTGACTTTGGTTATCATGGTGGTAATTTACAATATAAAGCTGAAAAACTTTCAGACAGAGGATTCATTATAGGTAAAACTGGTCAAATGGGAACTGGTCATTATTTTTATGGGAATATAGAGGATGCTAAAAAACACGCAGAATCTTTTGGTAAAAAGAAAATAAATGATATTTCAGTATATTCTGTTGATTTCTCAAAATATAACTTATTTAAACCGTCAAACCCAAAAGAATATTATGATAACTTAGTTGTAGTGATAAACAATGATTTTTTAAAACATTTAACAATGGAAGATTTTGAAAATGAAGAAGTAATTGAAACACTTAAAGATGCTTCTGATTTTTATGGTAGTTACGGTGTTAATATAAGTCATGAATATTTTACTATTATAGCTAAACAATTCGTTCAAGATTTAATATCAAAATCATCCAAAAGTGATGAAATGTTCAATACTAGGGTTTTAAAGGCAGCTGGATTTGAAGGTGTCGATGTTAGGAATACACCATTAGATAATTTTGCAGTTGGTTCTATAATATTTGATATTAAACCTAATACAATAAATAGAATTCAATAATAATTTTTAGTTTAGTTGTAGTTTAAGTAAAAAATTAGTACGTTTGCTTAAATTATAATATTATGAGTAAAGCTAAATTATGGGTTGGTCCAGTATACCTAGAACCAATAGAACATAGGTATCACCATAGAGATACTGGTAAGACGTACAAATCTGTTACTACAACACTTAGTTCTATTGAACCACACTTTGACTCAGAATCAGTTTCTTTGGCTATAACAAAACAAGCTGATAAAGTTAAACAAGAGAGATACATCGGTTTAACACAGCAAGAAATTTTAGATTTTTGGCAATTACTTAACGATGAAGCTAATGTATATGGTACAAGAGTGCATGATATTGTTGAACGTTATTTATTAGCAAATAAATGGTATTTCCCAACAGATGATGAAGAAGGTGAATTTGAAAAAATGGTAATATCTGGATATGAGAATCTAAAGATAGATGAAGGTATCGCTATGTGGCCAGAAAGAATAATGTTTGCTGAAAAATACGAATTGGCTGGTATGGCTGATTTAATCATTGATATTGATGAGCAATACTTCGATGTATGGGATTGGAAAACAAATAGAGAATTTAATTTCTTTAACCCTTTCGGTAATGAGACATTATTCGCACCATTTGACCACTTACAATCATGTCAATGGTCGGTATATACGTTACAACTTAGTGTTTACACATATATGTATGAATTAGAATTTCCAAATAGAAAATGTAGACAAATATGTATTGGTTACTGGGATAAAGAAAAGAAATCTTTTGAGAAGATTCAGATAATGTATTTAAAACATGAAGCTAAAAAACTTATTGAAATGCATTATTATAATTTAATGAAAAACGCTTAATAATATGAAAGAAACAAAAGTACTTAAAATTGTACATGCGGCTGATATACACATCAGAACGTTTAGGTTACACGATGAATATAAAGAAGTTTTCGTAACATTCATGAATGACATTAAAGAGTTAATAGATGGTTATGAACGTGAAGAGGTCCGAATTGTAATTGCTGGTGATTTAGTTCATCAAAAGATTGTTATATCAAATGAGCAACTAATATTAGGTACTTGGTTTTTACGTAAGCTAGAAGAGATTGCCCCAGTAATACTTATAGCTGGTAATCATGATTTATTAGAAAATAATAAAGATAGAATGGATTCTATATCTCCAATGGTTCAATTTTTGGGTGATAAAGATATTAACTACTTTAAAGATTCTAAATGTTATCTAGATGGTAATATAGTATGGTGTGTTTACTCTATATTTGAGGAGAATCTAAAACCAAATATTGAAGAAGCTAAAAAAGAATTTGGTGAAGATAAAATATATATTGGGTTATTTCATGCAGCTATAATTAATGCTAAGACAGATGTTGGTTACGAAATTGACCATGGTACTGAATTAGATGAATTCGAAGGTTGTGATATGGTAATGTTAGGTGATATACATAAGAGACAATTCTTCAATCACAAAGGAATACAGATTGCGTACCCATCATCTCTAATACAACAAAACTTTGGAGAGAATGTAACTAAACATGGTTTCTTATTGTGGGATGTTGAAACAAAAACATTTACCGAACATGATGTTAATAATAAATACCCATACATTCAATTCAAAGTTACATCATTGGAAGATTTAGATAACGGAACAGAAAAAATTACAAACTTATGATATTAAAAGAATTAAAAGAATATATATTATCAATCCCAGAAGACATGGATGAATTCATGGTTGTTAACGGTGAATTTACGTTAGATAAAGATGGTAACACGTTTGTTATGGAAAATAATGAAGTACATACAGCTTACGTAGATGTAAACAATAAAGAAGTTCAATTTCTTCATCAAACAGATAAAGAAGTTAAAGATATGATACTTGGATTAGATGGAGATTCCTAAACAACTTAAAGAAGATATTTGGAATTATTGTAAACACAATAATATTACCAATATTGATGAGTTTACAATAAAACTCATCAGACAAGGTTTTACTATCGAAAAGTTTGGTGCTACACCAGCAACAAAAGAAACAATTGTAGAAAAGATTGTTGAAGTAGAAAAAATAGTTGAAGTAGAAAAAATAGTTGAAGTAGAAAAAATCGTTGAAAAAGAAGTTATCATTAGTGATATAGCTGAGATTGATATTTTAAATAAAAAATTAAAATCAGAGACCGACTTACAAGACAAGACAAAGGTAGAGTTAATCAATCTTACAAATACCAATAAAGAAATTGGTATTGAAAATGATAAATTAGTAAGTGAAATTAAAGAACTTAAAGAAGTAATTAAAAAAAATAAAAAAGATATTTATGGAGAGTAAAGTTTTAGTAGATAAAAGTGTAGATGTATCACCATACAGTAAGATTAAAGTATATTGGGATGATAGACCAGAGAACTATTCCAAAGAAGGTAAAATTAAAGTAAGAAACTATTTTGCCAATAAATATGGAGTTTCAAAAAGTAATATAAATGTTGTATATAGACCAATTAGAATTACTGATAATGGTGATGTAATTGAAATTACTGGTGCTGGTATTGAAAACATAATGGATGTTAACTATCAACGAGCTCTTATGAAAGAATTGATTACTAGAGATGGTAAGACAGTAGATTTTAATCGAATAATAGCTTTGGATGATAAAGTTAACGGTGAATTGAATGTTGATTTAAATGAAACACAACATAGGTCATGGGCCTTTAAATGGATTATGGTTGATAATTTCTTATCATTTGGTGAGAAAAACTACCTATCTTTTGATAAAGCAAAAGGATTAACTATTGTTAATTCATTTCCAGCCAATCAAGGTGGTAAAACAACATTAACTATTGATGCTATAAAATTCTTACTTCATGGTACAACCACTAAGACAGATAAGAATGAACAGATTTTCAATATGTATAGTGGTAAGGATGAATTAATCGTTCGTGGTATGATTGATATTGAAGGTGAAGAAATAATTATTGAGAGAAAGTTAAAACGTACTGCTAAGAAAGGTGGCGGTTGGACAGTATCCAATAAGGTTAATTACTATAAATTACTTCCAGATGGTGAAGAAGAAGCTTTAAATGAAGAAGATGCTAAACAAACTACTAAAAAGTTAAAAGAAACTATTGGTAGTGAAAAAGATTTTGAGATGCTTGTATTAGCAACTGAAAAAAACTTAGAAGATTTAGTTGGTTTAACCACTACTGAGTCTGGTAAAGTAATTACTAGACTTATTGGGTTAGAGATTTTAGAATTAAAAGAAGCTGCTGCTAGAGCTATGTATAATGATTTTGCTAGAAAAAAGAAATCAAATGAGTTTGATGTAATAACATTAAAAGAGGAAATAGATGACCATAATAATAAGGTAATACTAGGTGAAGAATTATCCGTAACATTAAGTGAAAAATTAGATAACACGAAAAAAGAAATAGATAACCTAAGTAAAGAAAATGATAGATTAATTGATAGTAAGGAAAAGGTTGATGTTGAGATATCTGAAATTAACCCATCTTCTCTTGAAAAATCTATAAAGGAATTAATAGAGACTGGTATTGGTTTAAAAGATAAGGTTAATACATTAATTACTGAAATATCTAAAATTGGTGAATTATCTTTCGATGAAGATAGACATTTTGAATTAACTAAGTCGGTAAACTTAAATACTACTACCAAAGCAATTAAAGATGCTGAAGTAATTAGATTAGGTACCGTAATAGAAGGTTTGGTTGCTGGTGGTATTTGTCAATCATGTAACCGTAAATTAGATGACGTTGATAACACTGAACACATCGATAAACATAAAAAAGAAATAGATAGTTTATCTAAAGTTTCAAAAGATTTAGAAAATGATATACTTATTATTAATAGTGAGTTAAAAACATTAAATGAAACTAAGATTATAGTTGATAAAAAAAGTAAGACAGAATTGGCTAAAGATAGAGCTGAGGTTGAGATGGATAGCCTTAGAAATGATATCACCTCTAAGAAAAATGATTTAAAAAAATATAATTTAAACTTAGAGGCTATTGAGTTAAATAAAAGTATTGAATCTCAAATATCTAAAGTTAAAACAGATATTGTTGTGTTTAATCACTCTAAAGATGACTATATTACTAAAATAGAACGTAATAAGACAGACATAAAAAATAATGGTGATAATATAGTAACTAAAACTAAATTAATAGAGACTATAAAAAAAGAAGAAGATGTTGATAAAATATTTAAAGTATATATCGAATTAGTTGGTAAAAAAGGTATATCTAAACTAGTTTTACGTTCAGTTTTACCAATAATAAATTCTGAAGTTCAAAGATTATTAGATGATGTATGTGATTTTGAAATTGAGATATTTATAGATAGTAAGAATGATGTACAGTTTTTATTAAATAAGGATGGTATTTCTAAATTACTTAAATCTGGTAGTGGTTTCGAGAAGACTGCATCTAGTTTAGCCTTGAGAGCTGTTCTAGGTAAAATGTCTACATTACCTATGCCTAACTTCATAACTTTTGATGAGGTATTGGGTAAAGTGGCACCAGAAAATTTAGATAAGTTAAAATTATTGTTTGATAGGATTAAAGATATGTACGAGATTGTGTTTTTCATCACCCACAACGACTTAGTTAAGGATTGGGGTGACAATATACTTACGGTGATAAAAGAAGATAACATATCTAGAATTACGCTGAAATAGTTGATATATAACTAATTTTTGTGTACATTTGTTAAAAAAGAATTAAATGGAATTAAAAAATTATTGTGTTGTTGTGATGGGAGATACTGAGAATGCTATACAAGAAATAGAAAAAATTAGTGACTCTAAACCCAACTTGTTAGATGCTAGAGGTATAATAATTGCTACTTTTTCTGCATTCATAACAATAAAAGAATTAAAAGACTGGTTCACTCTTAATAATAGGAGTTTTCTAGTCTTTGATTTGTCTGATGAGAGTTCTGCCTTTAAAATAACTAAAGATAATATACATGAAGGATTATTTGGTTTCTTAAAAGACAATGATAAAAATTTCTTAACTAAAAGAAACTCAGAATTGGAAGACATGATTGAAGATGCTAAAATAATCTCTGAAAATAAAGACTTCAATCGTGATAAATTCATAGATAAAGTTAAAGAAGAATCTAATAATAAAGAGTATTTAGATGAATCGGTAATTGATAAAATGTATAGTGATGAAAAGGAACTTTGGATAGGTAAAATTCTAGATAAAGGTGTTGAAAATTTAACTAAAAAAGATAAAAAAATGTTAACACTTTTAGCAAAATAAGTGGTTAAAACCCTTGACTTTTAGAGGGTTTGAGTTTATATTTATATAATTAAAAATAACGAAAAGAAGAAAGAAATGAGTAATTTTAATGAGCAAAAAATTTATAAATTTTGATAATGACGATAGTGTTACAAAATATTTTAAGGAAGTGAAAAAATCGGTTATATTAACCCAATCAAAGGAGATTGAATTAGCTATAAAAATAAAAGATGGTGATGGTAGGGCAATAGATGAATTATGTGAAGCCAATTTAAAGTTTGTCATATCTATAGCTAAAGAATATCAAGGTCAAGGTTTATTATTATCTGATTTAATAAGTGAAGGTAATTATGGTTTGGTTAAAGCGGCTACTAGATTTGACCACGAAAGAGGTTTTAGATTTATATCATATGCTGTATGGTGGGTTAGACAATCTATACTTCAAAGTTTATCTGATAATTCTAGAATGGTTAGATTACCATCAAATGTTATAAATAGAATATATAAACTAAATAAAGAAATTGCTAAATTTGAATACGCTAATGAAAGAGAACCAGTTTTTGGTGAGATTTTGGATGCAAATAATAATTCAATAAGTTTAGTTAAATACCCTAAGTGTGCTTCTTTAAATGAAATCATAAATGATGAAGGTGGTGAACTAATCGAATTAATTCAAGGTGAAACAGAAGAAGAAAATAAGTTGGAGGTTGATAATAGAATTAAAGAACAATTAAATGAAACTTTATCCGCATTAGATGAAAGAGAGAGAGATATCATTGATTCTTATTTTGGTATAGATACTGAATGTGAAGGTATGACACTAGAAGCTATAGGTGAAAAATATAAATTAACCAAAGAAAGGATTCGTCAAATAAAAGAAAAAGCTATAAGAAAATTGAGACATAATGCTCATGATTTATATACATTAATTAATGAATGAATGAAAAAAAAAAGGGTGATAAACCCTTTTTCGTTTTCTATATATTTATAACGAAAGAACTATGAAAAGTAAAAATGGGTATTTAATGATGATATTGGCACTAGCTATTGCTGGGTGTACTGCTTATTTCTCAGTATTGGGTTTATCACAATTATTTGCTGGTGCTGCTACCGCTGTAATTATTATGGCTTCGGTTTTAGAAATAGGTAAAGTTGCTGTAACTACTGCTCTACATACTTATTGGAAGAAATTAGGTGTAACATTAAGAATATATCTAACCTCTAGTGTTGTAATATTAATGTTTATAACTTCTGCTGGTATATATGGTTTCTTATCAAATGCCTATCAAAAAACATCTAATAAATTGGAGATTCATGAAGGTGAATTAAACATTCTAAATTTAAAAAAAGAAAATTTTGAAAAGTTAATTATTAGTAATGAGACGATTACATTAAGTAAAACAAAAAGAATTGACCAATTAATAGACCTTAGAAATAATCAAGAGGTTAGGTTAGATAGTGCAAGTTGGTCAAGACAAAGGAGAAATGCTAGACTAGACATTGAAACTGCAAATAATGAGATAAAATCTTTAACGCTTAATATTGATGAATTAAATGGTAAGAATATAATACTTAGTGATTCAGTTAATAAATATAATGTCAAAATGTTGGAGTTAAAGGCTGGTAGTGATGTTGCTGGTGAAGTTGGACCACTTAAATACGTTTCGTCTCTTACGGGGCTTCCAATGGCCAATATAGTTAATTATATGATATTACTTCTTATATTTGTTTTTGACCCATTAGCTATTTCACTTATTATTGTTACAAATAGAATTTTTGAGATTGAACGTGAGAAAAAAGAAGAAAAAGATAAACCAGTAACTAAAGTTCCAAAAATTATTTCTGATATGGAAGTTGAGGTTTTAATTCATAACCCACCTACACCAAAAATTGAAATTCCTAATGTGGATAATCAATTTCCAGATGAACAATTTGATGATACAAACGATATAATACCAATATATGATATTGAAGAAGAAATAGTTGAGGAAGAAATAGTTGAGGAAGAAATAGTTGAGGAAGAAATAGTTGAGGAAGAAATAAAAAAATCGGATAAAGTAGTTTATGATGAGATTAAGGAGGTTAAACAGAATAGAGGTTTTTCAGTCCCAGTTCCAAACCCAAAAACTAATACTATACAAAGAATAGGTTCAAATAAATATAAGAACAATAACGATGATGATAAAATGGTTTTTAAGAAAGGATAATGGAAATAGATTATACATCATATAGATTAACTAATAAAAATTTTATAGAAGTTGAATCAATTAAAAAACAAATAGTGTTGGCTGGTACATTAAACTCAAATATGCAACATTTTATTGGATGGAAACATAGGTCTAATGGTCTATACAAAAAAACAGCACATTTTACGATAGATAAAGAAGGTAATGTTTATAAACATTTTGACCCAACTTTTCAGTCTAGATTTTTCCCAAATAAGGTTTTAAATTCAAAATCTATAATCATATTACTTGATAATGAAGGTTGGTTAATAAAAGATTCTATTAAAAATACGCATAATACATGGTTAGGTAATATTTATAAAGAGTCGGATAGAATTGTTGGTAGAATGTGGAGAGGTTACAATAGATGGTCACCATATACTGAAAAACAGTTTAAATCGGCACTTGATTTGGTTAAATCATTATGTGAAGAATTTTACATACCTCTAGAGGTTATAAGTCATAATACGAAAGTTAATGGTTTAGAAGATTATAGTGGTGTATTATATAAAAGTAATTTAGAAAAATTCTACACAGATTTAAATCCATCTTGGGATTTTGAAAATTTTAAAAATAAACTTGAAATAAAATAGAAACTATGAAGGACAATATTAACGAACACGATATGACCAAAAAAATGATGGATATCATGAGAGGTGGTTATAAAACAAAACTAATCACTGAAGCTGATGATAATCTACAACCTAACGAGTTCGAAGGTCAACCAGAACAACCAGAGCAAAGAATGGCAAAACCACCAGTAGATGGTCACCAACCAATCGATACTCAAATGGATGATACATATCTTGAGTTAGGTAAAGGTGATAATAGATATACTGATTTATCTAAACAGATATTCGATATTAGTAAGGCTAGAGTCACTAGCATATATGTATCTCCAAATGGTGATATTGTAATAACTGGTGAGGCTATGAAAGCTGGTAATTCTGCTTTATACTTTACTATGACTACTTCAGATAAAAATATAAGAACTTCTTCAGAAAACATTCAAGGTGATGGTGTAAATGAAATTATATCAAAATTGGGTGGGTTTTTAGAAAACCTTAGAGAAGATTCTTCAGAGTACCAATTCAATGATAAAATAGATGGAGGACAACAATAATTTAAGACATTTCCTAATATTCTTATTTACTATATTATTAATAATAAGCAGTTATTTTTTAGGTAAAACTAAAAGCTCAGAGGTTATAAATAAATCTCAAATAGAAATAGAAAACTTAAATAAATTAAATGAGGATTTATTAGGTCAAAATGATAGTCTAGATATTGAAAATCATAAATACGATTTAGTTATTTATGATTTAAATAGAAAGATTGAAACAACAATGGTGGAAGTCACTAAAGTTAACACTAAAATAATTAAATTAAATGAAAGTAAAAATGAAACGAATAAGTATGTTGATAGTATTTCTGCTTATGACATTGCAGATTTATTCTCAAGATTCATTGAAGATAGAACAAAAAGTCAAAGTAGTGATTAATAATGGTGATACTCTTATTCAAATGGATGTTGAGTATGCTAGATTAATCTTAAAAGAAGTTTTAAATAAAAAAATTACTGATAGTATATTAACATATTATATTGGTTTAAATAGTTTAAATATAGATTTAGTAAGTTTTCAATTTAAGCAAATTAAAACATTGTTAAGTAAACAAGACAATTACGTTTTTAAAATAGGTAATTTAAAACAAGTAGTAAATAATAAAGATATTGAAATCACTACTTTAAATTCTGAGATAAAATTATATAAAAAAGAAATAAGGAAACAAAAAGTTTTAAAAATAATAGGTCTAGGTGCTGCAATAGTGCTACCTATATTAGTTTTATTAATTAAATAAAAAAAATGGAAGAAGGAAAAGAAAAGAAAACAAGAGTATAC
>Ga0136588_1000481_pt1 | contig 14678 bp, 16 predicted proteins | sample AntRauMFilla1564_FD_104782 | JGI IMG/M metagenome (GOLD analysis project Ga0136588, IMG submission 104782) | Saline lake microbial communities from Rauer Islands, Antarctica - Metagenome Filla 1 #564 | ecosystem: Environmental > Aquatic > Non-marine Saline and Alkaline > Saline | place... | reverse complement strand
TGAATTAAAAATTGACAATTATATTGACCGCGAAAGACAGTATGAAAGAGCTTTTTTTAACCCACTTAAGAAATTCTTTCAACTTATGAATTGGGATGTTCCTAGTTTAACCACTAACGATCTTTCACAATTATTTAGTTTTGGAGACTAAAATGAAACACAATCCGCCAGAAGTTAAATCTATTAATGAGGATATATCAGTTTATTTTTATACTGAAAAAGAAAAAGGATATCATTATTTTATTTTAACTTTAGATAACGCTGTAGCTTTTTTTCGACAAATTAAAAAGGCTAGTGAAACTAATCATAAGATTATAAATGTTCCTATTTTTAATAAGATGATGGATAAAAAAGGAACTATGAAATTTCATAAGGAAGACTTAGAAAAGATTAGACCCTTACTTGCCGATGAATTAAATTATAGAACAGGTAAAAAAGAAAGACCACCTAACCTCGATACCCCAGACTGGAGAAAAGTTCTAGGCGAGAAATAAAAAAGAAAAGGCTCACTTAGAGCCTTTTTTCTTTTATATATTTTTACGTAATCTTCGTCTAATCTCTTCAACTATGGGTCTTTCTACTGATTCTTTATTTAAATCAACAAAACCATCAATAGCTTGAATAGCTAATTGTTTAGCATCATTACCAAACTTAGCACCATATTCAGAAGTCGCAAAGTTGTTAATTGCTTGAGTTGCACTTCCTGTTTCATTGTAATCGTTTACCACTAATCTAATAATTTTATTAGCTGTTGCTCCATTCGCCCCAGGGTTATTTTTTCCAGTAACCTTTGCTATAATACTAGCAACTCCTTCGAGGTTTCTCTTACTTACTTCTTGAGCATCAATACTATTATTGGTTTCTTCTTCGCCCCCTTCATCAGGAGTATTAAGCTGATCTCCAGTTCCTGATCCAACATTATCGTTTGGTGTGGTTGTATTAGATAAACTCTGTCCTACTTCAGTATTTACAAAATCTCTCATAACTGATTTCTCAAGTTGATGAGCTATTTGATTTTGTTTACCTCTGCTTAGTTTATTAAATGCTTTAAGAAGAGATTTATCTGAAGCGTTTGATGAAAGAAGTTGAGCTATTGATTTAGGGTTTATGATACCTCTAGCAGTTCTTTCTTGAATCTCAACAGCTTCGCCTAATACTCCCTTGTTTTCACCAATTCCAGCCTTTTTAAGAATGTTAACAAGATATTCTCTTCCTTTAGTTCTAAGGATGTTTTGAATTTCTTTATTAGCCTGCGATTTAATATTACCATCAGCATTTTTAATTTGGTCAACTATCGGGTCGGTATTCTCAGCTTCAGGTGCCACGCTATCCCCAGTAGTAGTAGAAGATGCCTGCTGTTCTGCTGCATCTGCTTTTTGAGATTGAAATTCTGCTTTTTGTTCTGCTTTCTCAGCCTGTTTTATAAACTCATCAGCTTTTTTAGGATCAGTAGTAGCATCAGCGAGTAAGTTATTTTTAGCTGCCATTACACGAGAAAGAAACTCTTGGGTATCTTTAATACGAGAATCTACCGCTGATTGAATTTTATTAGCAGTAACTTCATCAGCGTTTTTGGTTTTAACTATAAGTTGTTTACCTAATTCACCCAGTCTGTTAATACGACGAGCAAGAGCCGAAGCCATAACACCCATTGCGGCATTTAATTTACCTTGATCCTTTGCAACTGCTTTTGCAAGTTGGTTATCAGCACTCTTAACGAGTCTATTATTTTTGAAATTTTCAATCTTTCCGAAGAATTTAGAAAGTGGTCCCTCCATAACAATTTTAGTACTTTCACATAAAGAATCGAATTCTTCTGCTAATTTTTTAAAGTCATTATTATCGAATGAAAAATTTTCTAAAAGTGAAGTACTGTTCCCATATAAATTATAATTAATGAGGGACTTGATTTTATCCATAATCTTGCTCCTAGAGTTCTAAAAGGTATTTATAATACCAAGGGGGTTTTTTGGTATAATAAGTTAATCGTAAAAGCGATAGAAACCAAAAGTAGCCTAGAGGGCGAAATGGTATGTTTGCTAAAAAGGAGATTAAAATGGCAGATTTAAAAAGTAGACTTAGAGATTTTGCTAAGTCACATAAAGACATGGGGTTAGCACCAGCAAGTGATTCAGTTGGTGTAGAAGAAGAGGGAGATTCTCGCGTTTGGATTTCAACAGGCTCATATGCTATGAATAAGCTAGTGAGTGGAGACCCTCGTCGTGGTTGGTTATCTAAAAAGATTCACGGTCTTGCTGGTGAGCCTGGGGTAGGTAAATCTTACTTAGCTTTAAGTACAGCAAGAGAAGCAATTAAAGAAGGACATGTTGTTGTCATCTATGACACAGAAGGTAATATCACTGAGGAAAATTTAGAAAATATGGGTATTAACTCAGATGAAATTCTTTATAAGCAGATTCATACTATTGAAGAGTTTAAAACCAATATGGTTAACGATGTAGAAACACTTAGAAAAGACTTTCCAGATGAAGAGATTTTAGTAATCACTGACTCTATTGGTATGTTGTCCTCTGATAAAGAGTACGATGATGCTAAAAGCGGTAAGAATGCCGCTGATATGGGCTTGAAGGCTAGAATGCTTAAGTCTGCTTCTCGTATCGCTCAGACGCTTTGTGTTAAGCAAGGAATGACAATGATTGTTGTCAACCATACATACACAAACCCAAGCTCATACGTACCTGAGCAAGTATTTTCTGGTGGTTCTGGTTTTATCTATGCATGTACTTCTATTGTCTTCCTTCGCAAGTCTGCTGAAAAGGAGAACGTTAAAAAGACTGATGATGGTAAAACATATAAAGTCCATACAGGTAACTTTATAACTGCACATACTGCGAAGAACCGTGTAGTACCTGAAGGTCAAAGTGAAAAGATTTATCTATCTATGAAAACGGGTTTAAATAAATGGTTTGGTTTATTAGAAGATGCAATTGATCTTGGTTTCTTTACACAAAAAGGAGCTAGAGTTGTGATCCATCACCTTGATGAAAAAAGTGTATTCAAAAAGCAAATATATAAAGATGAATATTGGAATCCTATTCTTGATGACCTTTCTGAAAAACTTACGGAAAAATACAAGTATCATAAAAATTCTGATATTGAAGAAGAAGAATTAACCGAAGATACCGAAGAAGATATAGGAGTATAACGAATACATATATTGATTCATATTTCCTTGTACGTATAATTAAAATTGTTAGGAGATATATTAATGTCATCAGGTGATAAAACAGAAGCATATATAATCAAGGGACTATTGTCTTTTCCTGATTACGCCGCGAAATTTTTAGATAAACTTGACCGAGAATATTTTAGTAGTGAGGGTGGAGCTATTTTGCGCACCCTCCAAGTTTTTCATAATAAATATTCAAAGTTACCTTCTTTAGGTATTCTTTGTGATAAAGAGTTACCTAAATACAAACCGTGTGCGAAAAATCCAGAGTTCCTTTCGGATTGCGAGGATTATGTACATTCCGCAATTTCTTTAAGAGTAGAAAAAGATAAGTTTTACGAATATCTTTGTGACGAAACAAAAGACTTTATAAAAAGGAAAAGAATTGAAAACGCATTAGTTGAATTAGTTGAATTAATGGACCAAGGCAAATCAGACGAAGCAGTTAAAGCAGTTTTAGATGCTGCTAATGTTCATTTTGATGAAAGCCTTGGTCTTGATTATTTTGATGACTTAGCTAGTCGTATTGAAAAGATGAAATCTCCAGAGTCTGTGATACCATCAGGGATTGATGCTCTAGATGAGAAAATTGGAGGAGGTTGGCACCGTAAGGGGCTGATTGTATTCGGTGCTGCTACTAATGTTGGTAAGACTCTTGTTTTGGGAGATATCGCATGTAAATTAGTAAATCAAGGTTTGCATGGTCTTTACGTTTCCCTTGAAATTAATGAGAATATTTTAGCAAACCGTATTGACGCTAACCTTACTGATATATCAATGAGTGATTTATATGATGACCCAGATCGTCTTATGAGTGAAATTATGAATCGTAAGAAATTAGCAGAAGACTCAGGGGATGATTTTGGTCGATTTATTATTAAAGAATATCCACCAGCTACCATGAATGCGAATCAACTTTTATCTCTTGTTAGAGAACTAGAATTAAAAAGAAATGGATTTAAACCTGATTTTATATGTGTTGACTATTTGGGTCTTATGATACCAAATGGTAAAGGGTTTTCGGATAATACATATGGTAAGCTCAAAACCGCAGCGGAAGAACTTCGTGCAGTTGGTTGTATGCTTGATGTTCCAATCTTCTCAGCAGTACAGGTTAACCGCGAGGGATTTGACGATAGTCACATTGGATTAAACAAAACAGCAGACTCAATTGGTATTCCAATGACCGCTGATCTTATGTTTATGATTTCACGTACAGAAGATATGGCAGCCCAAAATCAAATTTATTTTCATATTGCAAAATCGCGTTATAGTAAAAATGGAGATGGGCTTTATCTCAAGGTTGACTATGATCATATGAGAATATACGATGAGAACCAAGAAACTGATATAAAGAAAAAAGTTTCATTAGGAAAAAAATTGAGACAATTAAGAAGTGGGAGTAGTAAATAATGTCACGATCACCAAAAGTAAAACAAATGACTTATGAGGAATTATCTGAAGAATTTGATATCACACCTAATAAGGCACATATTGAAGTTAAGAGAGTATATAATAAAATAATAAATAGTCTCGTAACAGATGGAGTTCCTATGTGGGACGCTGTTATGGGGGTTAGAGATTTCTTCGGGATGTCAGAAAAGGAAGCAGTTGATAAACTCAACAAAGATTTCCAAGAAAGACTCAAAAAAGAAGCTCTACAAAAATATCATGTAACTGGTTTCAGTAGACATGAAGAAAGCGAATAAACTTGGCATTGTGCTAGTTTATAGAAAGCGTATAATAGCGAAACAAACGAGGAGAAAACGTTATGACAAATTTAAGTAAATTCAAAAATCAAAAGAAGAAGTTCGATGCTCTGAGAGATAGACTCAAACAGCAGCAGAACGATGAAGGTGGTAGTAACAGTTATGATGATAGCTGGAAATTCCGCCCAAAAATGAATCCAGGAAGCACCAAGGATAACTTCGTTATTCGTTTCCTTCCACACATGGCTGTAGAAGACGGTGAGGGTGAATTCTGGGCAGAAGGTTTTGTACATATCTTCCAGCGTAATGATGGTAAAAAGGTATATACTCTTTGCCCTAAGCGTTCAAAGAAGGACAAGACACCTTGCCCAATTTGTGAGAAATCAGTAGGTCTTTATGATCTCGTAAATTCGGGAGCTGCATCGAAAGCTGATGAAGATTTAGCTCGTATGTACTATAAGAAGCAACGTTACTTTGCTAATGTGTTGGTTGTAAGTGACCCCCGCACTGGCGATGATAACCAAGAAGGTCAAGTACTTGTTTTCGAGTATGGACCGCAGATTCAAGAAAAGGTAACAGACGCGATTCTTGATCAAGACATCCAACCGCATAATCCATTCACTGGACATAACTTCAATCTTGTTATTAAGAAGAAGGGCGAATTCGTAACATACGAAAGTAGTCACTTTTCCATGAAGAGTGAAGAAGTAGCTGACTCAGATGAAAAGATTGAATCAGTTTTAGATAAAGCCTATAATCTTAAAGAAAAGGTATTTGGTGATACCCGTGAGTATGAGCAACTTAAGGCTCTATTGACTGGTAAAAAATCCGATGACGATGATGATGATGATGACGAACCATCAAAGAAGAAAGAATCAACACCTTCACGTACTCGTGACTCTGAAAACGAAGGAAAAGCAGAAAATGATGGTGATGATGATAACTTTGATGATGTTTCTGGTGAAGAAGAAGATGACAGTAAAAAGTCAACTGACGATGATACCGATACCGATTCTGATGATGATTTAGATATTGATGACGATGAGTTGTTTGAATAAAAATCATTGATATATGATAGAATATACCCACGGTAATTAACGCCTTGGGTATTTTTTTTGGAGTGAATATATGAATTTATTATTAACTGGTTGTGCTGGGTTTATTGGGTTTAATTTTCTAAAAGTGTTTGCTGAATATCGACATCTTTTTGAAAGAGTTATATCAATCGACAAGGAAGGTTATGCTAGTTACCATTTAATAAAAGAATATACAAAAATATGTAATGATATAGATATTGAAATTGTATGTACAAATATTAAAAACATAAATTATACTTTAAAAGGTGATTGGATAGTTCTTAATTTTGCAAGCGAATCACATGTTGATAATAGTATTTCTAATCCTTTCGAGTTTTATTTAGAAAATGTTAATATCGTTCCTTGTATAATTCAGATGATAGGAATGAATAACATTAAAAAGTTTATTCAGATTAGTACAGATGAAGTTTATGGAGATATCCCACAAGACACCCCAAGTGTTTTATGGTTTGATTATGATCGCCCCAGCCCGTATCTACCAAATAACCCATATAGTGCATCAAAAGCATCACAAGATTTATTACTGAGAAGTTTAGCTCATACTTTTGATTTTCCAGTACAAACTATACGCCTTGCTAATCAATTTGGACCTTGGCAACATCATGAAAAGATGATTGCTAAGAGTATACTTCATGTAATAAACAATGAACCTATTGAGTTACACGGAGATGGTACTAATATCAGACAATGGACTCCAGTAGTTGACAGTGTAAAAGTTATTCGAGATGTTTTGCTTGGTAAAATTAACACACCAGTTGTTCATATTGCCCATCAACATAAACTCTATAATAATAACCAAGTGGTTTCAATTTGGTCTGATATAATTAAAAGAAAATATGATATAGAGGTAAAAACCAAATTCATTAACAACCGTAGGGGTAATGATTTAATGTATGCGTTAAAGACAGAAAAAGCAGTTGATAGTTATTTTCAAACAAGTCTTATGCAAAGATTTGAAGAAACTATTGATTGGTATTTTGAAAACCAAAACAAATTTAATAGGGATAACACATATGACAGTTAGACGAATTAATACTATTTGAAACTAAATGTATTCGAATTTCCACCCCTTATAGTGGTTTCTTTCTCCTGTTATAACTCTTCTGACAAGTTTATTGTTTTTAATTCCCATTTGCCGACAAAGTTCTGATATAATCATATAACTATTTATAAATGAAAGGTCCACATGAACAAAAACACATTATCTAAAGAACTAATAGTGGAAAAATGGGAAGGTAAGGTAAAAATTTATGATTTAACTCAATTCGTAGATAACAGAGGGATGGTCACCGAGGTATTTAGAAAAGATGACGAAGTGACCGAAAGAGTACAACAGTGTTATATTAGCGAAACAAAACCTTTTGTTCTTAGAGGACCACACCAACACCCTGGTGTTGAATGGATTGATGATGGTGTTGGGCAGTGTGATAATTTCATTACTTGGAAATCTAAAGTTTGTTATGAATTGTTTAATTTTGAAACCAACGAGTTTTTTAATTTCACAACGAACTCTGATAAGATAACTCTAGTTCAAGTTGATACACCAATTGTTCATGGGTATAGGAATTTAGAAGAAAAAACTATACAGACAATGAATTTTCCTACTCAATTGTTTAAAGGACAATGTAAAAACAAAGAACCTGACGAGGTTCGATATGAGGAGTCGTGTCACGAAAAGAAAAAAGTTATTGTGATATTTGGAGCAACTGGTCGCCTTGGTTCTGCTCTAGTTGACGCAGCATATAATCATATTGGTTTTTATGATTATGAAGTAATTCCAATCTACTGTAAAATTGAAACTGAGAAGGAGGTTAATCCTCTTCTTACGAAAGTATTAGATGTCACAGAAGGTAAGGAAGTGTTTTTTATAAATGCTTCTGGTTATACTAATACAGCATCTAAGTCAAATGAAAACATGATGTGGGTTAATTCTGATTTACCTGTTAAATTCGCTGAATTTGCAAAAAATAACAATTGGAATTTTATTCAATTTTCTAGTGACTACGTATTCCAAAGTTCATCAAAATATAATGTAAAACTTAATGCATACACTATAAGCAAACAACTTATGGAAACTAACATAAAAAACAGTGAATACCCAGCAGTATTAGTTAGAGTCGCTAACTTGTTTTCTGACAAAGAAAATGATCTTCGCAATATGATTCAAAAATTTCAGACTAAAGTTAGGTTAAAGGAAAAGTTTGTGATCGACCCTCGTATTGTAGTTTCTCCTACTGATGTTAGTATTCTTGCCAACTTTATAGTAGACTCGATAGTAAATGAAACATTAAATACTGATAGGTTTCGATCTAATATACTTAAAGCTATTAATGTTCTTCCAGAGAACACATACTCTTTACGAGAGTTTATAACAAAGTATTATGATGGTTATGATAATATAGAAGAAAAAGAGGGACTTTTAGACCCATGGTTTGAAAAATTTAATTCTGCTGAGGCTATTAGAATTCCAAGCAGTGAACAAACCATTATAAATACTCTAAAACGGACTCAGGTCCTATAAAGGAGAAACGAAATGGAAAATATAATCGAAATATTAATTCCGCTTATTCCAGGTGCTGTTATTGCACTTGTTGCACTTGGTCTTGGGTGGATCAAAGGTAAAGGATGGATTAAAGAAGGATTTATTAATGAAATTGAAACAGATGTAAGTGCTGTTGTTAACGAAGTATATCAAGAATATGTTAAGGAAAAGAAAACCGCAGCAGCAGACGGTAAACTTACCGAAGAAGAGAAGAAGCACGCTCGTCAGCTTGCTCTTGGAAAACTCAAGACTCTTGGTACTCAAAAAGGTAAGAACTATGCTAAAGAATGGCTTGTTCCTGTTATCCTTGATCTTATTGAGAAATTTGTATCTAACAAGAAAACTGGTACTAATAAATGAAGAATTTAATGAAAATCACGGCAGGTATTTTATTTGTCGTGGTTCTTTCAAGTTGTACAATAATTACTCGTGGTCAAGTAGAACTCTTACGAGACCATGCAGCACAATCAGAATTAAGGGCAAAAAATAATGAGCGACAAATCCAGCTTTTGGAAGAAACTTTGGACAGTAATAGTCCAGTTATTCAAATCATTGGGTCAGAATCAATCTGGCACAAACATACCGCCGAACTCCTCTACGGGACAGTCGGTAGACCAACCGAGTGACATATTAAAAGAAACTGCCAAAGACGTAGCTGCTGAATTTTTAGCAAGTAAAGCCGCTGGGCTTGTTTCAAAATATGGTAGCATGCTTGACTCTCTTGACCCGAAACAAAAAGAATATGCATTACGTATGGCAGAACTTAAATCAGTTAATCCTAGCCAGTTAAATTTAGAAGAGACTATTGAACTCGGTGAAGCTATTAATGAAGCTGCTAAACTTAGAGTTGAAATAAATCATGAACTTAATAGTTTTTGGTCTGAGGTTTTTGATGTTGTAGGCGAAGCTGCTGAAAAATTCGCTAATGTGGGTATACGAATACTATCTCGCACCCTCATTGGTTTTATATAATCTTGGTTGTTGTGTTATCCCTCCAATCTGGTACAATATAGTTCAAGTACCATTTGGAGGGGGTTTATATGTCTGATTATCCTTTAAGGGTTGCTTTTGATGAAGATAAGGCGAGAGCTTTTATGGCTCTTCTCCGAGATATCCAAAGAATTGGTATCAGCGGCATCTCATTCGAGGTAAGCACCGATAAGAAAATTAATATAAAATGTCAAAACGAATCGAGGGATGTTTTGAATTTTGTCCTAATTAAAGAAAAGTTATTAGAAAAATCTCAAATCACAGAAGACTTTATGTTCTCTCTTTTTGATATTAATGAGTTTGTTTCTCTTATTAGCGTCTTTAGTGACGGTTTTGGTTTGAGTGTATGTCCTGAACATGCATTAATCAAAAAGGCTCCAAATACCTTACGTTATTACGGATGTAACTCGTATTTGATCAAAAAACCAGATATTGAAAGGGAATTTGAGTGGATAACTCAATTCAATTTTAATTGTGCTGAAATGAAATCTTTTATAAAAGCATTACCTATAACGTCACAGAAGTATGTAATCATAACTGGTGAAGTCGGAAGTACTGAACTTAAACTTTCTATTACTGATAAAGATATTAAAGAAACAGCATTTGATACAACAATTGCTGTGGACACATTAGATAAAAAGGTTAGATTAGTATTTAATAAAGACTTATTAATCCCTGTACTTAAAAGTCATTTTGAAGAATTTGAAATTAGAATACATAAAATGATGATGAGGTTGGCTGGAAGTAATGATTATTTTGATCAGACTTTCTACGTATCTTCACTTGCATAATGGAAGATAAAGAGTATAATAATACACACCTTATATTGAATAAGGGATTTTTGGAGGAGTGATGGATTTACCGTGGGTTGAAAAATATAGACCAAGGTCGCTTGATGAATTAATTTGTGATGAAGATACTCTCGCAAAGTTTAAAGACTATGTTGATAATAAACATATTGAGCAGCATTTAATTTTAACAGGAAGTGCTGGCTTAGGAAAAACTACAACTGCTAAGATTTTAGCAAAAGAAGTTTCACCAGAAGAAACACTTTATATATGCGCCTCTGGTAAGGGTATAGACGAGATTAGAAATAACGTAACTAGATTCTGTAGTAGCTTTTCTTTCGGAGGGTTAAAAACAGTAATTCTAGATGAATTCGACGGGTTATCTAGTCCTTCAATGATGATGCTAAGAAACGTACTTGAAGATTTTGTAGAGACTACTCGTTTTATTCTAACCTGTAATTATATATCGAAAATACTTGATCCAATTCTTTCTCGTTGTATGATATTTGAATATAAAGGTTCGAGTGAAAAAGATATTGCAGTTCGATGTTTAGAAATTTTACAAAAAGAAAAAGTAGAAACAAGAAACAAAAAACATATCGGAAAGCTAGTTAGAAAGTTTTACCCTGATATAAGAGCAACTATTAATAACTTAGAGAAATTCACTCATGGTGGTATCTTTGAATTAGATGATATTACATCTGGTAATGACTTAGTAAAAGATTTAATAGATACCATTAAAGAAAATGACTGGTTAGGTGTTAGACAAAATATAGTAGGCAAAGCAGATTTCCCAGAACTTTTTAAAATAATTTTCGACAATGCTGATATAATATCAGCAGAAAAAGCGGCATTTATCAGAATGCATGTTTTAGAAGGTATCAGATATCACTCTCTTGTAGTTGACCAAGAGATTAATTTCATGGGTACCGTAGATTGCATAATGCAAGAAATAGAGGAATGAGTATTTGGTCATGGGTAAAAAACTTATTTGTAACATCGGCAGCACCTTTGGGGAAAATTCCAAAGGAGATAAAATTGTCGATGTCATCAACTACCCCCACCCCCGAACCACTCAAACCTCCGTTAAAAGAAAAAACAAAAAAGGATTACGAAATGGCTGAATCAAAAATATGGTTGGTTGTTATAGACAACTCAGACGTACCAGAAGCAAACGCATTAAGACCACCAGGGCTACATAATTTTTATATTGTTAATGCTCCTGATGAAATCTCAGCTAAGGGGTTTGTGTGGAGAAGTTTTGGCAACAACAGAGCATTGATGGGTCAAATATCGGCATGTACTTTTGCGACTCAATTACCTTTAATAATAAGTACTGTTAATGATCAACCAGGGAAATTTTGGTCTTATGTTCCAATCGGTGGTCGTAGATCACATGGACAGCGCAGGATCACTCCTAAGAGAGAAGATGTATTAGCTAAAAACGAATATGGTGAAATGTCAGCACAGGCATATCAGCATATACCACCAGATGTACCACCAGATACTACATCTCTTACAGAAGATGATATTAGAAGAGCAAGGGCAGAAACTGGCGCGGCTCGTTCTCCTCAACAAGCTCCTCAACAAGCTCCTCAACAAGCTCCTCAAGTACCAAACTTTAATGGTATGGACCCACAGCAGATGATGGCAGCAATGACTGCTATGATGGCAGCATTTACACAGGGACAACAACCACAGGAACAACAACCACAAGCTTTTTCAGAAGCAGAACTTGAACGCCAAGCTGAACAAATGGAAGGAAGTAAACCTATTTCGGAATTACCTCCAGAAATTAACGCTGCCACGAGACTAGCCTCAGCTAGTCCTAGTGAACCTCAAAAAGTTTCAGAACAAGAAGATGCTGATCTTCAAGCAGCGATTAAAACTCAACGAGAAGCGGGTAAAATTCCTAAAGCAGGTACTCTCCCTGACGAGTTTAAAATCGACGATAACGTTGAAGATATGGAAGCAATGAGTCGTAAACTTAAGAGTGAATTGGATGATATGAATGGTTAAGCGTAAAAGTCTTAACAAGCAAAAGAAAAAGAATGATCATCTATGGGAAATATTAGATGATATTAAATGGCATAAAACAGGGAAGCTTCTTGATAATGAAGAATTTTTCAAGAAGTTTTCTCCTTATTTAGTGTTGCGTATTCTTTCAATGGACAGAGCTAATCTTGAGGTTGTTAATCTAATTAATCAATATCAAAACGACTCCCATATTGACAATAAAATGATATATACTATTCTTGTTGATCTAATTCCTAAAAACAAAGGTTTCACCAAATACATAAAACAAGAGAAAGTTAAGAATGAATATGTCAACATTATTATGGGATATTTTGAATGTTCTCGTAAGGACGCTGAAATTTATTTAGATATGCAGGGTGAAAATTGGGTTAAGGAAATAATGAACGAATATGGTGGAAAAAGATAATTATTTTGATCATGATATAATACTTTTGTTCGTGATGTTATGACAAGGAGATATATGATGTCAGATATTGAATTGGGTATTAAAGTGGAGTTAAAAGCCGAAGAAGCTGTTATACATGAAACCCTTGAGAGAATTGGTGTAGTTGATGATAGAAATAAAGTTATTTACCCTTCGTGTTATTTGAGAAAATTGGAAAATGATGAATATGCTATAGTTCATTTTAAAGAATTATTCGTTTTGCAAAATAAACCTAGTACCTTTAATAAACTTGATGATCTTAGACGCTCAACCATTGCGTTCTTTCTACAGAAATGGGGTCTAATCTCCGTTTATCATCCCGAAGACATCCAACGAATTTTAACCAAGAAAATAGACGTAGTTTCTCATAAAGATAAGAGAGAATACAAGGTCGTTCATAAATTCAAGCATAATCGTTAGAATTTGTTTTTGTTGGATATAATTAGTGTATAATTAGCTAATGAAGTTACCGCAGTATATAGTTCATAATATTTGGTATCGAATAGATGTTAGTGCTAAGCCTATTAGAACTTCTAATGTTTTTGTTCATTCTGGAAAATGTCCATTGTGCGAAGATCACAAACACCGCATGTATATTAGGGAATACCCAGACTTTTATAATGTTAAATGTCATAACTGTGGGTACAATAGTAATATTGAAAGTTTTTTAAAAGACGAATACCCCGCTGAATATGATTCGCTTAAAGAGTATTTCATTGAGTCTATTAGAACTAGAGAGCTTTTCAAAAAACCTGTTCATATCCCAAAAGAAGAAAAATCTAAAAGCGAATTCGAGATGACCGATATGCGTTTGAGGTTATACCTCAAGGAAAACGGTTTCCGCATTGTTCGTCCACAGAAGGACCGTAAATTAGAGATTTTACGCCAGAGAGTCTTGCGGTACCTAGAAGGAAGAAAGCTTCCTAAAACCGTATACAGTGACTTCTGGGTGATGACAGATGGTTTCCTTAGAGGTTACATTGCTATCCCATTTTACGATGAAAACAAGAGTCACATAATTCACGTTCAAGGTCGTTTGTTTGCCGAACTAGGTAGATCAGACCCACAGAAATATTTGTTTTTAAAAGACCTTGATAGTCATGTTGTTATTGAATTACCAGGCAAAGAAATTTGGGGTCAGTGGAGAGTTACTAATAAAGATACTGTAATTATATGTGAAGGTACTCTTGATGCTGCTGCGTTCGAAAAAGGAGTAGCTACTTGTGGTGCGACAATAGGTGATGGCTTTATTAGAGATATAAAAAGAAAATACCCAAATAGAATATGGTCTGTTGATAACTTTTGGAACGATAAAGAAGGAAAGAAACTTACTGAGAAACTTCTTCTTATGGGAGAGACTTGTTTTATATTACCTAATGATCCAAATATAAAAGATTCTAATGATTTGATTAAAACTATAGATGGTGAATATATAACCTCTGAAATGTTAGATAAGTGTTCATATACTGGAAAACTCGGTTTAGCTAAATTACGTCTTCAAAATATGATATAATAAAACTGGATTTTCGCGGAGGTAATATGAAAACAGCAATAATGATACCAGCTCGCTCAGGGAGTAAAAGAGTTCCGAATAAAAATTTAAGACTATTAAGTGGGAAACCACTAATTACTTACGTTATTGAAACTTGTCTTAAAACGGATTTAGACGTTTGGGTGAATACAGACGATTTAAAGATTATTAATATGTGCCAAGATTTATTCCCAGAAGTAAATATCTTTAAAAGAAAACCTGAACTTTGTTCAGATACTGCTACTAATGATGATTTTATGTTGGATTTTATGAACAAAGAATTACGTTACAGTCATTTTCTTCAAGTCCTACCAACTTCTCCATTTGTAACTTTAGATGAAATTAATAATTTTGTATTGGCTATGAAAAG
>Ga0136588_1000479_pt1 | contig 14738 bp, 16 predicted proteins | sample AntRauMFilla1564_FD_104782 | JGI IMG/M metagenome (GOLD analysis project Ga0136588, IMG submission 104782) | Saline lake microbial communities from Rauer Islands, Antarctica - Metagenome Filla 1 #564 | ecosystem: Environmental > Aquatic > Non-marine Saline and Alkaline > Saline | place... | reverse complement strand
GCTTTAAGAGTATTTACTCTATCTGAAGGAGAGATTGTGAACCTAGTTTTTCTAAAAAGGATATCTTCATATGAAGTTCCATTATCATTATATTTTTCGAATTGAGACATATAATATGGATTAACATTTAAAAATGAATAAATATCTCTCTCATTATATTATAAATGAACCTTAATTTGGATATTAATAGTTATACTATAATTGAATTATTAGATGTTATCGGTATTAAAGAGGAGAATTCAAAAATAACAGGTCAGACGATACGAAATGCTGTAAATAATATTTTATCAGACATATCTTCATCACCAAATAGAGAGAATATGGAGAAATTTATTAATAGTAGTTATATAAAAATATGTGACCATTTCAAAATACGTTATAATAGTAATGATTTAATAATTCATCAACAAAATGAAACATCTGGACATGAACTTGTAAAACATGAAAGTAATCCATCGTATAATACCCATTCACTTGAACTTAAAAAAGGCAAAATTAATCCTCTTCTCAGACAAACTTATTTGCAAGAAATGAATATAAATACATTATTTAGACCCAATTATAGAGTTAATTCGTCGTCAAATTATCAATTTACTTTACCTAATCCTGTAAAAAATGTAGTTTCTATGAAATTATCGTCATTCGAAAATGTTGAAACTGTATATAGTATTAATGATTCAAATAAAAATAATGAATTCACTATTAGCATATATGATTACTCAAGTCCGGGTGTTAAGACGACTAATCTTGATATTAAAACAATAATAATTCCAAATGGCACATATACGGGACAAGAGTTAGTTTCAGTGATAAATACTGTAATTTCAAACAATAATATTACAGTTGAATATGAGTCTATTACAAGAAAAATAACATTTGTTTCAAATAGTTTCAATAATTCATTTGATTTAGATTTTGGATTAAGTTCAAATAATAACAGACCTTATCAATTGAATTTGGGTTGGCAAATGGGATTTAGAGAGAGAAAATATATATATGTTGATATCAGTGACTCAGTTCCGGCTAATCCAACATCATTTACAGGAGAAGGAGTATATAATCAGAATTATAGTAAATACCTATTATTGCATGTAAATGATTATAATAATAACCACTCAATCGTTGTGAATACCCCATTTCAACAGGGAGTTATAGGTTCAGGTGAAATTATAGGTAAAATTCCAATAATAAATACATCTCGTGATTTAGTTACACATAAAAGGCATTACTTTGGACCTGTTAATATAGAGAGATTACATATTCAATTATATGATGAGTATGGGAATATCGTAAATACCAATAATGGGGACTATTCATTCTCTCTAGAGTTAGAATGCTTATATGATTTATAATAAAATTGAACAATTATAATCCATATATAATATATTTATACTCAATAATACAATGAACTCTTTAATAATCCCATACATTTCATCTAATAATAAAAAGTGTAATTTTATTTTGAAAGATTCGACTAATGAAGTTGTTGGATATCATAATTTTTGTATAGATAAAATTCCCACATGTTCTAATACAGAATATACGTCATATTATCTATCTCTTATAAATGGTATTAAAATGGCTGAGAGAATTGGAATGAAAGATATTATTATTTATATTGATAACATCGATGTAGTTAGACAAATAAAATCCCAAAAAACTGTAACTAATATATTTGATAAAAACTGTATAAAAGAATTTAAAAAAATAATTAAAATGATACCTATTAGGGTATTAAAGACGGGAAAATTATCTTCTTAGTATGTGTATGTGTATGGTTATATAGTAAAAAATATTTTTTATTAATTGTATTTGTTAGTATTTCAATTTTAATTTTGAGGTTAAATATAAGAGAAATGTCTGTCTTTACTTTAGATATAAACAATCAAAACTTCACTCCAATTAAAGAAAATAAGCTTAATTATGGTGAGGTGAATACACCTTATACACTAATAAATGAAATGTTGGATTTAATAGAAATGGATAATCCAACTGTATATAATAATCCAAAATTGAAATGGTTAGACCCTGCATGTGGATGTGGATATTATATATATGCATTATATAATCGTTTGTTTAACGGTCTTGAACCCGTTATTTCTTCCCCAATAGAGAGAAATAAACATATATTAAATAAAATGATATTCATATGTGAAATAAACGCATCAAATATTGAAATACTTAAACGTCAATTGGGTAAAGAAGCCATTAATATAACGCATGGTGATTTTTTAAATGATTTTAAAGGAAATGGATTCGACTATATAATAGGTAACCCACCGTATAATTGCAATGGTTTAAAGAAAGTTCCAACATTGAAAACTGGAAATAAAAAGAATGATGGTTACACTATATGGGATAAATTCGTGAAACATTCAACAGCACTTTTAAAAACAAATAGGGGTAAATTATCGTTTATTATACCATCAATTTGGATGAAACCTGACATAGCATTAAATTATAATTTCTTTTTTAATCTCAATATTCTTTATATTAAAACATTTAATAATACTCAAACAAATTCTATATTTAAAGGACAAGCACAAACACCAACATGTTATTTTTTATTAGAAAATTCCGTTAATAATGCGTGTTCAAATACCTTTCAACTATACGATTCTTTATATGATAAATATGTAGAATATACAGTGGAATTTTTGAAACCAATTCCACTTGATTATGCAGCGGTATTCAAATATATTGACCTTGCTCATTCAAAATTGAGTATAAATAGTTTATTCAATCAGATAGTTGTTAAGACTAATATGCCGAAGAAGGGAATCGTTTTATCTGACCCATTTTTTATAGGAGATAGAGAGATTACAAATGATAAACAATACATTAATATAAATACATGTAAAATAGTGAAAAAAACAGGTAATAATATACCGACATTGGAAGGTAAACTTTCAAATATTGGGTGTAGTTATCATGGAAAACCGAAGATTATACTTTCACATAAAATGTATGGATTTCCATATTACGACAAAGATGGTGTATTTGGTATATGTAATAGAGACAATTATGTTATATTAATAGAGAGATTAACTTCATTATATCCAAATCTCTCTAATAGGGATATAGAATTAATAATGGATTTCTTAAATGATCCCTTTACATTGATATTATATGAAGCAACTAGATATAGAATGAAATATTTGGAGAAATATATATTTTCTTTATTACCAAATATAGTTGAAATATATAATAGAAACGATATTAAAGAAAGATATAATAGAAATACTTTGTTTAAAATACTGGAGATTCCAGATGAGTTGATAGAAATAATAGAGGATAAGATCTCAAGTAAGAAACAGTATTCTTTGGTTGAAATCTCTCTATAAAATTGAAAAAATAATAAAATAGTAGAGAGATTTAACAACAAATATAAGGATGATTACAACCAAGAATGAAAGGTTTTTCTTGTGTATAACACGCTTTAATAACGCGACATTTCATGAGAATTCCCGTTTTCGTGAAAACAAAGGTATTTCTGGATGCATTTATGGGTCTCCCAACGAATTTCCTTCTGTTATACCGAGAGATGGAAAGGTATTTGTATTCGAATTAAATAATGAAGTGAATGAAATAATGGGTATTGGATTTCTATATAATAGACATGATCATAGACCATTGAAAATATATAACAATTGTGACTATAATCGTTATTGTTATAAAGGTAAATTTAGAGTAGATAGGAGTGATTTAAAGGAGAAAGATATTGAATTTTTATCTAATATTGAAAAATGTGTATTTAAAGGGTCGACACATCAAAAGAGAGGTCATGGATTTAATCGTATTTCCGAAAAAAATATTATTAAATTATACGAAAATGAAAATATTAAGCCTCTTGTTGTATTGAAATGGTTGAGAGATATATTTGTAAATTATTCACAACAATCATCGATTAATTCGATATAAGGGTTTGAAAATGTATATTCACAATTATTCACAAATACCCAATAATAATCACAATCCAATACACCAATAAAATAATAACCATCAGGTTGATCCTCATTTGTAATATCAGTTGAGAATACAAAGTCAAATTGTTCATTTGGATAAAGATAAATAATATTTGGAATAATGCGTTCAGTATCTTCTGTTACATAGCAACAACGGTCTAAATATACGCCATTTTTTAACTGTTTATCGAGAATAGAGATATGGTATTTACTGTCATTCATTGTTATTTTGGTTGTCATTTTAAAATACTTATTTTTCAATTCAATTTTAAAAGACGAATTTAATATAAAAAATAGACTATAATATATAGTAAATATGAGCGATTTAAATATAGATGATTATTCTAATGATGATATATTGGACCTATTAGAATTAAATAAAGAGGGTTTGGTATTAACTCAAGGAACAGTTGATCTCTCTATTTATAACTTTATGGAGAGAAATAAGAAGTTCCAAACAGAGAAATATATTCGATTTTTTAACGCAATTAGATTGAGATTATATGACTATATTAAAGAAGGTGAAAGCGAGAATGATGACGATGATAGTGACGATAATTTAGAGGAGAATAGTGATAAAAAAAATGACAATATCGAGATAGATAGAACATTAGATAAAGCAGTTGTTGTTAATAATGACCACTATATTATACCCAATTCGAAATTACCTATAAAACAATCGTATGATATACCTATTGTTCAAGGACAAATAAACCCTAACTTGCAAAATGTAAATAATCGCGTATTATCAATTAACAGTCAATATAGACAAAATATAACAACATCTGGAACGGATTTCACTATGGATTTAAATGAATCATTATCTGAAGTTGTTCAAATGACACTATTATCTTTTGAAATAACACATTCATGGTATGCGTTTGATACTACATATGGGACAACTGCGTATATGTGTAACGGATATGTAATAAATATTGAACCTGGTAATTATACTCCTGATGAATTAGTAATTGCGTTAAATAACACAATATCACCATCTTCTGGTATATCAGGCATTGTATTTTCGTATAATAAAAATAATGGTAAAGTAACTATCAATAATACAAATCCTAGTTCAAATTATAAATTTACATTTTTTAGTTCGGAAAATCTCTCTTCATCTAATCCTCTTATATCAAATCAAAAGGTGAATTCAAGTTTAGGTTACCTATTGGGATTTAAAATGTATAACTCAGATAATAATATAGAATTTACCTTGAATTTTGGAGAGAAAATAACAGGCAATAGTATTGTAGATGTTTATGGACCCAAATATCTCCTTTTAGGTATAGAAGATTTCAATAATAATAAGTTAAATAAAGGTGTTATATCAAGCACTGATGAATTTACTTCTTTGAATTTACCGAGTTATTATAATTGTGATGTTTCTCTGTCTAATCCTCTTTTTACAAAAAGAGTCGACTCAGTAACAGGAAAAAATATTCCATCAGGATTAACAACGGCACAAGGGTATACAATAACAGAAATATATAATCAACAAAAAAATAAGGTGGATAATAAATATAATGGTTCAATTTCGTCTAATGTATTTGCGAGAATACCTATAAATAAAGGAAATGATTTTTCGACTATAATTAACACGACTTCTAATTTGAGGAATAATCTTCGCAAGTATTATGGGCCGGTTGATATAACACGTTTAAGAATAACTTTATATGATGATAAAGGATATATATTAAATATAAATAATAATGACTTTAGTTTTTCATTACTTATAGATGAATTATATCAATATTGATATAAATAGATAACAATAATTGTATATAATGAGTAAACCATTAGGAGACCGTATGAAACAACATCTACATTTGGACGTTTTATTTTAGGTTCCGAATATAAAAATAAGAATGGAAAAGAGATGATTGAACTAATGAAAGTTAAAGGTTTTGATTATGATATTGTCCCACTTTATTTAAAATATGGTGTATTTTGTAAAAAAGAATTATATGAATATGAGATCACACTTCCAAATAATATTAAAACTGTTGTTAACCGTAATAGGGTTGTAAGTAAAGTATGTGATAATATATTTTATTCAGAAACAATGTTGGAAATGTGAGAATAATTTTTCTACTTTTGAATATGATTTCAATATCAATTAAGAAGGAATAAATATAAGTATACTTTATAATATGAAACTATTAGAAACATTCAATTTCGTAGGTTCATATATGGTATTAATAACAACATTGATAATACTTTGTATTTTATATAAATCATCTTCAACGTTTAAAATCTCTCTATATTTAAAATATCTTTTCATTGGAGGAGTGATAAATCTTATATTAAAACATATAATACGTGAACCTAGACCTATGGATATGAATAGATTTGGTTTAGGTTACAAATATGGAATGCCTTCTGGACATACACAGTTTATAGTGTTTAATATCAATATATTGTTATATCTATTGTATTCAATTGGACTTAAAAAGAATATACTATTATGGGCGATAATAGTGGGATTTTTCACCATAATTATAACCGGATATCATAGAGTATATTTCGGGTATCATACATTAAATCAGACACTAATAGGTGGTATAATAGGATTAATTCTCTCTTTAATTATGATTGAAAACTAACATAGATATTAAGTTATCTATATAAATATATGGCGACAAACATAGTATTATCTTCAGCGTCGAAATCATTACCAATATTATTCAAATCTCTCGTGAAAAAAGAAAAAGAGAGATTTGATACAATAGTTGAACCTCTACAATGTGTTCTTCAATTATCATTATTATCATTTTGTGAAAAGGGAACGAAAATAACTATTCAAAATAACCTAGTTTGTTTACAATATTCGAATATGACCCAGGGAATATTAAGATGGTATCAAAATGATTCAAAGGAAGATTTGTATTTTCTATTTAATGCAATAAGACGTTTTTCATTGTTTTATAAACGACGACTTACATTAATAACATGTGAAAACGATGAATATTCTAATTTATATGATTTATTAATTCATTACTCTATACTAGGATTACAGAACTTAATTGAGACATATACATGTGATAGTAAGCCATCTCTCTTATATACACTCCAAATGTATAAAGTATTATTGGAAAATCCCGAGAGCTTTAATAAACAACAACCAGGATCTAATATTGATATTGTATTTGAAAATATAACAAGTATATACACAGATAATATATATTATATTATTCTTCATTCTATGTTTCCACTAATAAATAACAGTGATATAGAGAGAAGACATAAATCAATAGACTCATTGAATAGATTGATAAAAAATAATGTCGATGATATTCAAACATGGATATCAAAAAATGTGATATATTAATCTCTCTATTTACAATCGCAAAAATCCTCTAATTTCCCTTTTTTAGCCATCATATAAGATGCGTATGAATTTCCTCCGCTACCTTTCTTCATTACATTTCCTCGTCCTTTTTCCTCAATAGCCGTCTGCGTTAGGGATTTGTTGAAGCTGTAAACAGTATTTGAATTTATTGTTTGATTAAAAAGACTTGAATCAGGTGGTGGTGATAATGTGGTAGACCTCTTTTTATACATTTCTATACTATTATATATCATTATAATTTACACACCAGTATCTCAATATTTATACCATAGAAAATTGTAGTTATTGATTCCTTTACAGTTTCCCATTTTAATCTATCAAGTCCGCAACCAATTTTAGGCATAACAATTTTTGTTATTTTTTCCTTAATAATAATTTCCTTCATAATTGTTAATGATTCGTTTAAAGTTTCATACGTAGGTTTACCCCAATATTTACACTTAGTAATGAGATTTAGAACACTATTATAATATACGCAAGTCGGGTAAGTTGTAACATATTTATTTATACCGTGCAAATTAAAATACTTTTTAATAGGAACAGCAATCCCTGCCCCCATTTTACAATCATATGATATACAATGAACAATAGTATATTCGTTAAAATCCACTGTGAAAATGTCTTTTTTTTCTTCAAATAATTTCATGTTGGTTCTGAGTATATCAACAAATTATTTCTAATTATATTTCAATTTTTATTGTAGAGAGATATTATAATGAGTAAAACTAAAAGAAAATGTAACTCAACTAGAAAAAGATTCTCTCGAAAGAGAAAAAATATTAACATGTCCGGCGGTAATCCAGAACAAGTAATGTATAATAATCTAAATAAACTTGTATTTAAAAACAGGGCTGATTTTGAAGATTTCATGGATACTGGTGATATGTCTAAAATTAAATCTAATGGAAAATTCGGGTTTTTGCATTTATTAACTGAAACAGCACATGAACATTACGAATTATTTATTAGATTAATAAGACGACCGGATATAAATATAAATTTAAGAACTTCGTTTGGTGAAACCGCATTAATGATTGCAACACGTAGCACAAATTATGAATCAGTTGAAATGGCAGATACTCTAAATGAATTATTAAGAGTTCCTGGAATTGATTTGAATTTGCAGAATGAATATGGAAGAACAGCATTAATGAATCTAATGGAGTTTGATAGTAATCAAAACTTGGATATTTTACAGACTTTATTAAACCATCCTGATTTAGATGTTAATATGCAAGACGAATATTATTCAACAGCATTAATTACAGGTGTTAGTTATTTAGAGTATTCCAATAATAAAGAAGGAATTAAAATACTTTTACAACATCCCAATATAGATGTTACATTACAGGATGAAGATGGAAATTCCGCATATGATATACTATATGATGCTTTATATATAGATGGTGAATCTATATTTAGTCCAGATAGCCCTATGGGGCAAAATTATGAATTATTAGATTTATTGAAATTCGATGAAATCGAACATGAACAACATATATCACATGGGATGTCACCTGTTTTTCCACTACAAATGTCTCCCCAAAATCCAGCAACACCTGTTGAAGATTCAGAGGAATTTCCTGTTATTAATATTGATACTAATAAAGTTATACCCTTTTTTGACCCTATCATGCAGGAAGAGGAGAATATTAAAATAGGAGATTATTTATCAGAAGACCCAGATAATATAGTTATTGTTCATGGTGATAATCACGATGATTATTTCTTTACTAAACACTCGGTAATCAATAGCCTAAGAAATAGTGGAGTATATCCTTGTAAAAATGCTAATGGAATAATGAATCCGAATAATATAATCTCTCAAATTAATCTTTTCAAAATCAGATCTATAGGATTGATTGTTAATACAGAATATGTAAATGTTGATAGAATATACACTAATCCAGATCATCAAATTTTTGTTTTATTTAAATCTGAAGATAGTTACCCAGCATATATATCAAAGGAAGTCCATGATAATCCGGGAACAAGCATAGTTTCAGCATTACATTGTCAGGATGGATATGGCTCTAATATAGGTAAGATAGCATTAGGTTTCGAAACTACTGTTGGTGGAAGAAGAAAACGTAAGAAGGTAAATAAACGGGTTAAGAGTAGACGAACAAAAAATAAGCGTAAACAATTATCTAAAAAGACGAAAAAGCGAATGCGAAGGCGAAATTAAATAAAATTGATAAATAATAAAATTTATATAAATGAATAATCGTAATTATATAAATGGAAAAAGAGATAACAATCAAACGCAAAATAAAGAGGAAACTTAAATATAAATGTAAAACGTGTGGGAGATTATTTGATAAAACAACTAATTACAAGTCTCACCTACTTGTTTGTGAACAATTAAGTAATACAACTAAGTATAATCTTATGTTATCTGAAGAGGAAGATAATATTCCATCAACCAAACAATTATATTACTTAATTCGTAATTTAATTGTTAAAAATGATTCATTACAACAAGAAATTGAAAAACTAAAAACATTTGCCAATATTTCAAAGAAGAATATCAATGCAGTTGATTGGTTAAATGAGAATATGAAAGACGTGATAGATTTCTCAATTTGGACTAAAGAAATTCAGTTTACAAGAGAGAATTTGAAAACAGTATTTAAATATGGTTATATAGAAGGTATCTATCAGTTTATAGAAAGCAAACTACCTACATTAGATACCCAAAGTCACCCTATTAAATGTTTCGATCAGAAGAAGAATATCTTCTTTATCCATATAGATAAATGGAAACATATGAAAATCGATGATTTGAATGTATTTATTAGCAATATAAGCGGTAAAGTAATCAGTGAATTTTATAAATGGAAAACTGAGAACAGTGAAAAAATAGATTCCGATGATACTGCATATGACGAATATATTAAATATATGCGTATTGTGTTGGGAGAACATAAAACGAATGAACAAATAATTCGTGCATTAACACCCAAACTATATAATTATTTGAAATGTGATTTAAAAAATATTGTTAAATATGAATTTGTATTCTAATATAGTTTATATTGAATATTTTTCATTGAAATTCTCTTCAAGAATAAGAGGAACTTCGAGCTTTCTAGCTTTATCTGCTTTACCCGTATCTTCTTGCAAATTGCGAACAATTACATAATCTACTTTTTTTGACACAGATGATGATATGATTCCTCCATATGATATGATTTTCTCTTCTAATTCTTTACTTCTAAATCCGGTGATAACAACACGGATTCCGTTTAATGGATGAGAATCATTACTGTCTTCATCAGATTTATTTGCCTGTTCCTCAATAAATTCTTTATAAAGAAACATCATATCTAACTCCTCAAGAAAATCAATAGCCACTGGAATTTTATCTACAAATGATTTCGCAGTTTTTACAGCAAATCCCTCAATAACAGAAATATCAGCTATCTTCTCGCGGTCGCTTTGTAAAGAGGTAATGATATTTGGATATTCCATTAAAATACTTTTTATACGTCTTTCACCCAAACCCCTACCAAATATATTCGAACTAGCCAATAATTTTACAACATTAACCGTATATACTTGTTCTTGAATAGATTTATATATCTTCGTTGCCATTCTCTCTTTAAATCCATCTACAGTTATCAAATCATCAATTGTCATATCAATAATATCCTTTATTGTATCAAATCCCGCTTCCATAATACGCTTTATATTACCACTACTTAATCCGACGACTCCAATACCAACAAAGAAAGACGTAATGTTTTTCTGTTTAACAATAGTATTATCATCCATATCTATTAATACCATATCTACACCCGTATCATTCCATTTATAGGGTATATCAGGTAATTTTGTCACTAATGCTGGCTCGATAACCTTCATAATATGTGGAATAACGTCACCCGAACGAATTATTCGAATTAATGCACCAATACCGATTTTATTATCAACAACAAACGCACCATTAAACGCAGTTGCAAATTCTATTTTAGCTCCGGATATTGTTACAGGTTCAATTTGAATTCTTGGTTTTAAATAGCCGTGTTTACTTGGAGTCCATAAAACATCCAACACCTTAGCTTCAGCTATTTGCTCTGATAAAACCATTTTAAATGCTATTGAGTGAGACGGGTTTCCATCTTTACGGGGATACATTTTATTATGTGTTACGATAATTCCATCAATATCATACTCATAGTCATCTCTCCATTCAATCAACATTTTGGATAATGATTCATTTGTTACTTCATGCTCATAAAGGAAAACATTTCTGGATACATGTGGAAAATTTTCAGAAAGAAACTCAAATTGTTGTTTCGGAGTTAAATCCGGCTTTATAACCTCATATACAACAAAATCTATATTTTCTAAACTCTCAATAGACGTCGTTTTTGTATTTATTATACCCGCAACCATATTGCGCGCATTGGAATTTGTTGCACTATATAACGTCTCAAATGCGTGTTTTTTCATTATAAATTCGCCTCTAATAGCCACCAATGAATCCTCATATTTTGGCAGATTAAGATACGGTATAATATGGGAAATGTTTTGTCCAACTTTACCATTTCCACGTGTATATAATCTCTGATTACCATTATCGCAAACATATAACCCACTAACACCGTCCAATTTGGCGGATACAACATATTCATTTTTATATTTATTCATCCATTTTTCAAGAGCGGCTGTATCAGGTTTAATTTTATCCATTGAACCCATAAAGAATGGTAATTTCACCTTTTCTTTAACTCCTTGAATTGGTGCACCAATATCCTTTAATACTGAAGAAACAGGGTATTTTTTCTCAATATATTCTTTTAATATATCATATAAATTATCCGATAAAATCGCATCTTCATTATAGTAATGTTCATTTGCCAATAATATAGATTCTTCTAATTGTTCTTTTGTCATTGTATCCAATACTTTAATTCCATCTATTTTGAAAGTATCAAGGAGAGATTTAGTTTTATTTTCATACGAAACCTTTGCTATTATTCTCTCCTCTGGAGTTTTATATTCCATATCCAAGAAATCAAATATATCCTCCTCATTGTTAAATTCATGCTGTATTTTTTTACCAGTTTTTTTATTTGTTATACCATGCTCATTCATTGAATATCCTTTATCCAATGCTCTCTGACGCATAATAGTATTGAATTCAGCACTTCCTGTGAAATATAAAATGGAAAAAGGAAACTCTTTTTGATTAGAATACATAAAATCCACCCTTCTCGCGGGGTTATCTCCCAATTTGCAAATTAACATTGATTTTGTTGACCCTTTGGATAAAATTTCTAATATATAACCTAACTCATATAACGTCTCAATAACATAATCTAACGTATCATCTTCGTTATCATCCGCATCAGGATTCGTTAAAATAACATCTATATCTCCTGAATTCTCCGCCTCTCGTCTATAACTACCGACTATTTCAAAGGTTGCTATATCGGAAATATAAGATTCAAATACTTTTTTATAATCGTCGATTTCTTTACGTGGAATTCTAAGTAAAATATCATCGTAATATTTCAAACCAATTTTCTGCTTTTCATTTAATAATTGGGTATTCTCTCTAAGATGTTCAATTGATTCTATTTCATGTATTTCTATTAATTCATTTGCTTTAACAGGACCAATACCATACACATTCGTAAACATTTCTACTTTTTTGTAATTATCAAGAATAGGTAATGTTCCTGTCTCCATATATTCCTCCAATTTAGAGAAAATAGTTGGACCTATACCTGGTTTTCCTTTTATCTCACTAATATCTTCGATTGAAGGCATTTTATTGATAGTTTCCTGCGCTTTTTTATATGATTTCGCCCGAAATCTCTCTCCTTTTGATTCCATTATTTTACTTAAATTACCTAGCACATTCGAAAATATTTCGTTCATTTTATAATTATATAGATTATGTTTTAATACATGTTTATTATAATATCAATTTTATATATATGGAATCATTACGAGTTAAAAACAATAATTCTTTCGGGAAATTTCTTTACCAAAAGGACCTATTGCAACTTATTTTAGCAGTTTATCTTGGAACTGTTTTACAAGATTTTTTTAATAGTTTTGTTAATGGCGTTGTATTACCATTTATGATATTATTAGTTCCTAACTCGAAATATAGCAATTTTGAGGATATCCAATTGAAATTATTCGGTGTAAATATCGCATTTGGGAGCGTTATTATGAATCTAATTAAGATGTTTATCGGTTTTAGTATCACATATTATTTTGTCACCAATTTTCTATATAAATATGTAAAGGAATAGTATAATATGAGATTTATTATTATCAATGATATACAACTATTAGAGGGTATTGTAGGATCTCTCTTTATGCCATTATTAATTGTATTCTTTAGATACTCAGAAGGTCTTAACTTTGTATATAGTAGTATGTTTGCTTTTCTAATTACATGGATTTTTAGAAAAATAGCAGTTAATAATTATAGTGAATATAAAAGAAAAAATGGGGATGAAATTTATAATTATGATTTGAGTATTTAATAGAAAAATAAAATAATAATTTCTATTATATACAGTAAGGATGAGCTTTAAACAATTTGGTGGTATCGATAGATACAGGAAGTTTAATAGTATACGAAGTAATGATATTATTGCAAAAAATCTTTTCTTTGAAGAATTTGTTGCATCAAATATAATTACAGATAACCTTGAGGTTAAGGGAGATTTAAGTGTGAATAATGTAATAATTAGTTCACTTGATGCACAGGATATATCTGCTGGTGATATAAGTATCAATAATATTAATCCCGGAGAAAATAGAATTCTCTCATTTAATGGATTGGAAAATTGGAAATTCGTAATTGATAATGACTCTGGAACGGGAATTACAGATTTAAAATTACAATCTGAACAGGACAATAGAACATTTACAATAAGTAACGACAACAGCAATAATAAAATAATTTCATTTAGTGGTGGAAATGACGGTATTATTTCATTTAAATTACTCGATATGTGCTCTAATAGAATTCGAAATTTATTGGATGGAATTGACCTATCAGATGCAGTGAACCTAGGTCAGATGGATTTATGTTTAAATGAAAAGTTGGATATATCTGGAGGCGGAATGTTATCCGACCTCAGTATGAACAATAATAAAATCACAGATTTATCAGATGGAACTACTAGGTTTGATGCAGTTAACCTGGGTCAACTAGATTCATGTTTGAATGAAAAGTTGGATATATCTGGAGGTGGAATGTTATCCGACCTTAGTATGAACAATAATAAAATAACAGATTTATCTGATGGAACTAGTAGGTTTGATGCAGTGAACCTAGGTCAACTGGATTTATGTTTAAATGAAAAGTTGGATATATCTGGAGGTGGAATGTTATCCGACCTTAGTATGAACAATAATAAAATAACAGATTTATCTGATGGAACTAG
>Ga0136588_1000478_pt1 | contig 14745 bp, 11 predicted proteins | sample AntRauMFilla1564_FD_104782 | JGI IMG/M metagenome (GOLD analysis project Ga0136588, IMG submission 104782) | Saline lake microbial communities from Rauer Islands, Antarctica - Metagenome Filla 1 #564 | ecosystem: Environmental > Aquatic > Non-marine Saline and Alkaline > Saline | place... | reverse complement strand
GTTAAACATACAAAACCCTCGTGACATAGGCCTACCAGACGCGAATGTCAGCAACGCTTCAGCTGAACAAGAGGCTGCTGGCTGATGTTTAAAAACTCGCTGTTTAAGGATGATTTACCCTCGCTTTCGATCCGCCGCCCAGTACTAATACTGGTATTGAATTTACTCATTGTCATTGCTGGCATCGCCGCACTTTATGGCTTAGAAGTGCGCGAACTGCCCGACGTTGACCGACCTATTATTACGGTGTCGGCCAACTACCCGGGCGCAGCGCCAGAAACAGTCGACTCAGAAGTCACTAGTCGCCTAGAAGGCGCGGTAGCAAGAGTCAGCGGCGTAAAATCGATTAATGCAAGCAGTGAAGAAGGCAACAGCCGAATTAGGGTGGAGTTTCGCCCCGGTGTCAATATTGAAGATGCCGCTAATGAAACGCGTGAGTCGGTTGCCAGGATTGAACGCAGACTGCCTGATGAAGTAGAACAAGTGGCTATTATCAAGGCCGACAACGACGCTCAAGGCGTAGTTAACATCGCTATTTCAAGCGAAAAATACGATTTAGAAACCCTCACAGACATTGTTGAGACCGACGTAGCGCCGCTTTTTTTGAACATACCCGGCGTAGCAGATGTGAACTTAGACGGTGACCGCCAGCGAGTGCTGCGAGTAAGCGTAGACAATCTTCGCTTAACCAGCTTTCAACTGTCTATGTCTGATGTAGCAGCCGCGCTTGCCACTGCTCCCTTTGACGTGCCCGCAGGCAGTATTCGCTCTACCGATCAACAGCTTATCGTGCGCGCTGACGCCACCTCAATCAGCGAGCAAGACGTGCGCGAAATTGTCGTTGACGGCGACATCCGCATTGGCGACGTTGCCAACGTATATTTTGGACCTGCTGATTTGCGCAGTATCGTGCGCTTAAATGGCACCCCTGTTATAGGCCTTGGCATTATTCGGCAAGCACGTTCAAATACCATCGAAATTTCTGATGAAGTATTGCGCATGGTAGAAAGTTTGCGCGAACGCTTTCCCGACCTAGAAATGACCGTAACCTCAGACGACGCCGAATTTATTCGCGATTCGGTAGACGAGGTATTACAGTCATTGCTGTTCACAATTGTGTTGGTCATTTTGACACTTTGGGTATTCATAGGGAAGTTTAGGGCGACACTTATTCCCGCTCTAGCTATTCCTGTTTCACTTATAGGGTCATTGGCGCTGCTGTGGGCTTTCGGCTTTTCTATTAATATTTTGACCTTACTAGCGCTAGTGCTTGCAACAGGCCTTATAGTGGATGACGCCATAGTAGTGTCAGAAAACATTCAGCGCCGCCGCGCCGCTGGCATGGGTGCTCGTGCAGCAGCTGTTATTGGCACACGCGAGGTCTTTTTTGCAGTAGTAGCTACCACAGCAGTATTAGTCGCCGTATTTGTGCCTATTGCCTTTTTACCCTCTACAGCGGGGCGCTTGTTCAGGGAGTTTGGCGGTGTACTAGCTGGCAGTGTTATTATATCGTCTTTTGTTGCCTTATCGTTAGTGCCGGCCCTTACGGCAAAAATACCCGCTATTGATATGGAAAAGCAAAAGAAACCAAGCATACTGAGTCGTTTTGGCACTGCCTGCGTCAACGGCTACGAACGTGCCCTGCATTTTGTACTAAAATTTTCAGTGCCGGTTGTGGTGGTGTGCTTAATAATAGGCACAGGTTCATATTTTGTATTCAACACCTTGGAAAATGAGCTTTTACCTACCGAAGATAGGGGCGTAGTGCGTATATTTGCGCGCGGACCCGACGGCACCGGCGTGAACTTTATGGATCGTCAAGCACTAAAAACAGAAGAACTGCTGCTGCCAAATATTGATCAAGGCGAGATTGCCTCAATTTATACCGTAGTGGGCAGGTGGGACCCAAACATTTTATTTATCACTGTGCCTTTAGTGAATTGGGAAGACCGAGAACGCTCGCAGCAAGAAATTATTGACGAACTTAGACCCATGCTGTCGCAGGTAGCTGGGGCGCCAGGTCGCGCCTTTGGTGGCAACAGTTTGAACTTGCGTGGCTTTGGCGGTGGCTTTGAAATGGCACTCACCGGCGACAGCTACACAGAAATTTACGAGGCCGCACTCGCCTTTGCTAAAAATATTGAAGATAAAATGCCGCAGTTAGGGCGCGTAGAAATAGAGTATGAGCCCAACCAGCCGCAGCTTCGCGTTAATATAGACAGACGCAGAGCAGAAGAACTAGGTGTTGCCTTTAGTGATATATCGCGCGTACTTCGCGCCGCTATTAACGGCGACGATATAGTCGACTTAAACGTGGGCGACCAGGCTGTTCCCATCATATTACAGACCGACAATCGCAATATGCTTGACCCCTCCAGCCTACTTAATTTGTATGTAGGCTCCAATACCGGCTCTCTTGTACCGCTGTCTTCTGTTGCTTATGTAACAGAAGAAGGCGTTGCCGCCGAGCTTGAACGCCATGCTCAGCGTCGTGCCATTGAACTTGAAATGGACTTGCCCGCACAAGTGAGTATTGAAGAAGCCGTAAACGGTATAAGGCAAATAGCGAACGACACACTTCCCGCGGGGATTGGCGTGGTGTTTTTAGGTGAGGCACAAACCTTCCAAGAAACCAACCAAGAGGTTATGCTGACCTACGTACTTGCATTTTTAATTGTACTGCTAGTATTAGCGGCGCAGTTTGAAAGTTTCAACAGTGCCTTTGTGGTTATGCTGACCGTACCCTTTGGCATAGCCGCTGCTATATACGCGCTATATTTTACGGGCACTTCGGTTAATATATACTCGCAAATTGGCTTGGTCATGCTAATTGGCCTGTTAGCGAAAAACTCAATACTGCTGGTAGAATTTGCCAACCAGCTGCGCGATAAAGGCATGGACATTAAAGAGGCAATAATAGAAGCTGGTAAAGTCAGGCTTCGGCCAATTATGATGACCTTGGTGTCTACTATATTAGGTGGCCTACCGTTAATATTGTCAACCGGCGCGGGCGCTGAAGCGCGTAATGCTATTGGCTGGGTTGTGTTTGGTGGCTTGGGTTTAGCCGTCGTGTTCACACTGTTCTTAACGCCGGTGCTGTATTATGCCTTTGCCCGCTTTAGTAAGCCAAAGGCCGATGAAGCCAATCGCCTAAACAACGAGCTTGAAGCGGCGCAGCGGCATATTTAGTGAGATATGGGAGTGGCGCTTAAAAAAGAGTCACTTATTCTCACAAAAACCGCTTAAATGCTGTATATTGCGCATTCATTTTTGAGTGTAGTAGCCGTTAACTTAGCTTTTATACCATCAAAAACCTAAATTACTGCCACATTGTTGCAACACTGCTACACAGGACACCCATGAAATTTTCAACTTTAGATTTAGCCGAGCCTCTTCAAAAAGCCATTAACGCTTGCGCATACGTAGACATGACGCCCGTACAAGAACAAACTATACCACCTGCCAGACGCGGCCAAGATTTGCTTGTACACGCGCAAACCGGCACCGGAAAAACAGCCGCGTTCGCCCTGCCTATACTGCAGCAAATACTCGACACCCCTAAAGACACTATTTCATGTAGCCCGCGCGCGCTTATTTTAACGCCCACGCGAGAATTAGCTGAGCAACTTGCAAGCGCATTTCTGCGCTATGCACAGTTTACCGATATAAGCGTGACCGCCATGTACGGCGGTGTAAAAATGGGCGGGCAAACCAGCAAACTTAAAGTAGGCACCGACATTCTAATTGCTACGCCAGGTCGCTTGCTAGAACATATGTCGCTAAACAATGTCACTTTAGCCAACGCTGAATTCATTGTGCTAGATGAAGCCGATCGTATGTTAGATATGGGCTTTATTAGCGACGTAAACAATATTATGAGCCACGCTGCCAAAAAGCGGCAAACCTTGCTGTATTCAGCCACAAGCTCTGCGGCAGTGAATGAGCTATGCCATAAAATACTCACCAACCATAAAGAAGTGAGGGTGAGTAAACTCAATTCCACAGCGTACACCGTTAATCACATTATGTATCCGGTTGAAGAGTCGAAAAAAGTCAACTTGTTCAAAACCTTGCTAAGAGAAGAAAACTGGTTTCAGGTGTTAGTGTTTACCAGCACCAAAGAACAGGCGGACCGATTAATGGCCGCCCTTAAGCAAAGTAAAATTGACGCTGCGGTGTGCCACGGTGACAAGAGCCAAGGCTCTCGCCGACGCGCGCTAGCTGATTTCAAGTCAGCTAAACTTCAAGTACTCATTGCCACCGAAGTAGCCGCACGCGGAATCGATATTCAAGGCCTAGACTATGTAGTGAACTACAACCTGCCCTATTTGCCAGAAGACTACGTGCATCGAATTGGCCGCACCGGTCGCGCGGGCAGTTCAGGCAATGCCATCTCTTTTGTGAGCAGAGAAGAAGAGCGCACCGTTAATCGGATTGAATCGCTTATTGGCGCGCCTATTAAACGCGTTATTAAGAAAGGCTTTGAAGTGAGCGACAGAGTAAGCTTACTAAAGAGTATTTCTAAAAACCGCCGCCCCAGTAAAACAAACAAAGCAAGCAACACTGACATAGGCGCTGACAGCCCAAAAACTCGCAAGCCTTCTAAACCGAGTAAAGCAAAAACCAAACCCAGTACAAAAGCTAAGCGCAATAAAACCTGAAAAGTGCCTAGTCTAACTTAGTCGTTACTATGTAAGCTGTCGTTCAAACCGCCCCATTTTGATGCGTCAGTCACAATAGCTTCCACCACACCGGTTTGGCTGTTTCTACGAAATAGCAAACCCGACATACCCGACAGTGCTCTTGCTGCCACTACTTCACCGTCAGGTGTTTTGACTTTAGTACCGGCAGTTACATATAAGCCTGCCTCAACAATGCACTCATCGCCCAGCGATATCCCAATACCCGCGTTAGCGCCCACGAGGCTTCTTTCGCCAATTGAATTGATTTGTTTTCCACCGCCTGAAAGCGTACCCATAATGGATGCGCCGGCGCCAATATCAGAGTTTTTCCCTACCACTACGCCCGGAGTAACTCTGCCTTCCACCATAGACTCGCCTAGAGTACCCGCGTTGAAGTTAACAAAGCCCTCATGCATCACCGTTGTGCCCGAAGACAAGTGCGCGCCTAACCTAACGCGATCGGCATCGCCAATTCTTACGCCCGGCGGAATAACATAGTCGGTCATGCGCGGAAATTTATCGATAGATGTTACGGCAAGCTGGTGATGTTCGTCGGCAATTAGGCTACGAAGTTCGTCAACTCGGGTAGGCAATACAGGGCCAGCTGAGGTCCATGCGACGTTGTTAAGCAAACCAAAAATACCCTCTAAGTTTTGCCCATTGGGCTTTACTTGGCATTCCGAGAGCAAGTGCAAGCGCAAGTAAGCCTCTTCTGCACTTTTCGCAGGCTGGTCTAAGGACTCGATTTCTACCGTGACAAAGTCACTTTTAACTATACCTACCTTGTGTGCAAGACAGCTTCTTAAGTGGCGTTTGTTGTCACGGGCAAACCAAACGTCTATGGTTTTGCCACTTAGCGAGTCTGAGTAACGGTGTCCTATGCGACTAATTTTCATTTTTTACCTTTCTAATACTGAATTTAAATGTCGGGATTCATATGGTGAATAAATAAAGGGTAATACACTTAACGTCCCAAGGGCACAGAAAAATCATCCCATCGCTTGGGCGATGAAAAATGCTTTTACGCCGGGCAGTTTATTAGCGCCTAACAAACCTACGTTTCTAATTAGTTTTTTAAATGCCTGTTCTCCATCAAATAGGCGTTTAAAACCTTCCATAGTGGCAATGACTTTCATCGCTTCAGCTTTACGACAGCGTTCGTATTTGCGCAGCATGCCTACCTCGCCTAAGCTGTCTTTGTGCTTTGCCACAATGTCTAAGAGGGTAAGCACATCGCTTATGCCCAAATTAGCGCCTTGCCCTGCCAATGGATGAATGGTGTGAGCAGCATCGCCTATTATGGCCACGTGCTTGCAGGTCCATTTATTGGCGTAGCGCATGCGCAATGGGAAATCAACCCGCGGTGTATTTAAAGTAACGCTGCCGTAGTGATTATTGATCGCAACTTGTAGCGCCTTTTCAAACTCTGCGTCGTTTAATTCCATCAACTTTGCCGCCTGATTGCTTTGCTGCGAAAATACTATAGACGACTGATGCGGATCGCTCAGCGGTAAAAAAGCTAAGGGGCCAAAAGGCGTAAAAGCTTGGCGCGCGGTATTTCCATGAGCGTACTGCGTGCTTACGTTCGCTACAATACCGTGGTGATCATAATCCCAAAAGGTGTGCGTAAAACCAAAGCTTGAGCGCACCTTACTATTGGCCCCATCAGCGCCGACTAACAATTTGGCCGATGCGTGAAAAGCTTCTGCTTTATCTGGCTCTATGAGCAGCGACGCACCCGATTCGTTTGTATGTAAGTCACTTGCTTTAGCATTAAAATAGCAGTCAGCGTTGGAGTAATGGGTAAGCTGCTCAAACAAAGCCGCGTTTATGACCTCATTTTCAATAATATGTCCTAGCGCTAGCTTGGGTGTACCCATGGTGGGCACTGAGTGAGTATCAAAGGCAATCTCACCAAAGCCATCTGTGTCCCATACATGCATGTGGGTGTATGGCTGCATTCGCGCAATCTTATCCCATACGTCTAGATCTTTTAATAGTGCTTCGCTGGCACTACTAATCGCGCTTACTCTGGCGTTAAATACAGGTGCTTTATCGCCTTTAATAGGTTTTGGCTGTTTTGGCTGTTTTCCAGCGTCTACCAGCGCAACTTTTAGCGACTGTTTGGCCAAGCCAATAGCCAAGGTTAGCCCAACAATGCCTGCCCCAATAATGATAACATCGTATTGTATAGCGCCTTTTAAGGGGGCTAAATAGGCTTGTGAAACCACTTTTTTACTCAAACTCTTGTGCCCTGTCATTAGATTTAGTGAGGATTAATACGGTTTAGCGTGATTTAACACTATTTTGCGCCATATGCGCTTCAATATCTTCAATGCGTTTAGGCACATTGCGTGTTAACACTTCATTCCCACTGCGGGTAATCACAATATTGTCTTCTATTCTTACCCCAATGCCTTTGTACTTTTCTGGCACATTTGCTTTTTTGCTAACATAAATACCCGGCTCTACGGTCATTACCATGCCAGCTTCGAGTAGTCTGTCATGCCCATTTTCTTTGTAATTCCCCACATCGTGTACATCTAGGCCTAAGTAGTGCCCTAAACCGTGCATAAAGTAGGCTTTGTAAGCCTCCTCTTCGATACAGGTGTTTAGTTCGCCCTTGAGTATGCCTAAGTCGAGCAAACCTTGCGTGATCATAATTACTGCGCTTTTCATCACCTCAGCAATAGTGCGACCCGGTACAAGCTGGCTTATGCTGCTTAACTGGGTTGACAGCACAATGTTGTAAAGCTCTTTTTGGGCCTCGCTAAATCGCCCATTCACGGGAAAAGTACGGGTTATATCGGCGGCATATCCTTGAAATTCACTGCCTGCATCAATTAACACAAGATCACCGTCGGCCAAGGCATCTTTGTTTTCAACATAGTGCAAAATACACGCATTTTCACCGCCGCCCACTATGCTGTTATAGGCAGCATGGCGAGCGCCATGCATGGCAAAAGTGTATAATATGGTTGCCTCGAGCTGATACTCAAATACCCCAGGCTTGCATAAGGTCATGGCGGCCTTGTGAGCGGCGCATGATATGTCAGCGCTTTGCTGCATTAGGGCAATTTCTTGCGGTGACTTTATGACGCGCATTGCATGAATAAAACGACTCACATCGACAATTGATGCAGGCGCTTGCTTTGACTGTTTAGGCGCGTGCTTGCATACGCTCATGGCGCATTGCACAATGTCATCTGAGGGTAGGTTGTCACCTAGTGCGTAATATAAATAGTCGTGTCCGTCTAGCATGTCGGGTAATATTTCGTCTATGTCGTCAACGCAGTATGCGGCGTCAAGTAAAAGCGCCCGAGGGGCATCGCTTATGCCGAGTCTACGCCCGTGCCATATCTCGGCGAAGTCATCTTTTGGACGCAAAAACAAGGCAGTGTGGGGCGTTGAGGCGTGAGTCGAACTATTCGATAGGACTAAAAAACAGTCTGGTTCATTAAACCCCGTTAAGTAATAAAAATCACTATTTTGCCTAAATGAATATTCAGTATCATTGCTGCGAACGGTCTCTTGTGCACTCGGTATTATGACAATAGCGTTTGTCTTTAAGTTACGTAAAAGGCGCAAACGTCTTGCTTCATATTGCGCCGTGTCTATGACTACATTCATGCGTATTCTCTTTTGGGCAACGTTTGTACGATACATACGTTGCTTGTTATATCTTAGCTTATAAAGTCTTTACTATCAGTAATCTTGGGTGAAAAAGACTTACTTAATGCACCGATGGTGACTCGTGTTTAGAATCAATTATCGACTTGCCAAGTTCATTAAAGCACAGCATGGCACCTATTCGCACATATTCAAGGACTTCAAAAAGTGCCCGCTCTGACTCCTCGCTAGCTTCCATCTCTTCATCAAGTTTGACTATGTCGCTGAAATCTTCTAGCGCTTCTTTGGTCTCGGGCGAACAAGCGGTAAGATCGTTTTGATGAAGGGCGAAGCCGAGTAAAAATCCTTGCACCCAATTAACAAAAGCACTGCCGCGCTCATTTATAGGGGTACTATCGTGGGGCAGACATAGGGTTAAGGCAAAGTCTGCTTCAATCAACTCTTGGCATATTCTATCAAACATTTTTTCAATTAAAGACTGCGCTTCAGGCGGTATTACCTCACCTTGATGAATAACATCGGCAAGCGCTTCAATCCATTCTTGGTCGTCAATGTTCATACCGCCTGCCAGCATGCCGCATAAAATGCCGTGGACTTCTGCTGCATCCACAATGATATTGTGCTTTTTAAGCACCTCAGTTACGGTATCGTAGCGTAACGTGGCCGTTAATTCTTGATTGGTCAAAAGTGACTACCTTGCTGTGAAAATGCTTAATTCGTTGGTGTGCATCGTAGCAAAGGGCGGGCAATTTTGAAACTAAAGTTAACGCGATAATGCCACAGCACTGGCAAGCTTTTTGCTGAGGACCGCTTTGTGAGTGAATATCACTTCACACCGCTTTTAACTCAGCTTAGTTTGTTGTAATATTCACACCAGTGGAAGCAACAAGTAGCAAGTAACGCTGATTGTACTGCCATTAACCTACTATGCTTCCTGGAATGTTTGCATGTGCGTTTCATGTTCCTGGCCGATGCTATAACCTAAGGAAGTTGACTCTATTGCTATTGCGCAAGCTCGACATGTATCGAGAAGCCTACGGCAGTGATGATACATCCGCCGTGTCCTATTCGGCACACGGACGAAAAACGTAAAGCGGCATTTTGGGAAGCACCACTTTTTGAAACTGATTGAGTGACTTAATCATCACAATACCCATGCTCAACGGTTACCACACAACATTGTTATCCGTATTTAGGAGTTGTCATGGCGGTTATTAACTTTGGCTCAATTAATATTGACCATATCTATACAGTTCCTCATTTTGTAAGCCCTGGCGAAACCTTATCTTCTTCACATTATCACAGCGTGCTTGGCGGCAAAGGCGCTAATCAATCTATTGCCTGTGCTCTTGCCAACTGCGAGGTAAAGCACGTTGGCGCGGTTCATAAGAACGATGCACCTTTTGTTGATATTTTACACACCGCTGGTGTAAACACTGACTTTATCGATCAACAAAGCAATGCCGCTACAGGGCACGCTATTATTCAGGTAAACAGCGAAGGCGAAAATGCAATTGTCCTTTTTGCTGGCGCCAATCATCAGCTTAGCTTAGCGCGAATAGACAGCATACTTAACAACGCTGGCAAAAACGACTGGGTATTATTGCAAAACGAAACCAACGCCATTGGCGACATTATTGACAAAGCCGCTGCGCGTGGTTTACTTATTGCTTTTAACCCTGCACCCATGACACCAAATATTGCTGCGTTAGCGCTGGATAAAATAAGTCTGTTGTTTGTTAATGAAGTGGAAGCAATGCAGCTGACGCAAACCACCACGATTGATCATGCTTGCGTTGCCTTGCACGATAAATACCCCAACACAAAAGTCATTTTAACGCTTGGCAAAGCCGGCGTTAAATACATGCACAAGGGCCATGAACGCAGCGTTTCAGGTTATAACGTTAATGCGCTTGATACCACCGCCGCAGGCGATACTTTTACCGGCTATTTTTTAGCGACCTACATTAAAAATGAAGCCGCTGGCATAAGCGACCCTGAACTTGCACTAAAAACGGCTTGTGCCGCAGCGGCACTTTGCGTGACCAAGTCTGGCGCGGCACAGTCTATTCCAAGTGCCAGTGAAGTTGCTCAATTTTTAGCTAAATAAGTCAAAATTACCCACAAAAATCTTTTTGGATATATAAATGACACACAAAATAATACTTGATACCGACCCCGGTATAGACGACGCGATGGCGATATTCTTTGCCTTTCAAGCCAAAGAAATTGAGGTATTAGGGTTAACCACTGTCTATGGCAACGTACCCGCCGATATGGCCGCTCAAAATGGTCTTGCTTTGGTAGAACTGGCCGGTGTAGATATTCCTGTGTGTAAAGGCGTTACTCGGCCATGGGTGGGCGCTGAATCTACCTATGCACACTTTGTGCACGGCGAAGACGGCTTTGGCAATATTGATCATCCGCCTACCACGCGTTCGCTTGACCCGCGCCCCTCTGCCCAATTTATTATCGATATGGCGCGCAAATATCCAGGGGAAGTTACCATTGTAGCGGTTGGCCCCTTAGGTAATTTAGCCCTTGCTCTACGCTTAGAGCCAGCCCTACCTTCGTTAATTAAAGCGGTGAATATAATGGGCGGTGCCGCTTTTGTGCCGGGCAACGTAACACCGGTGGCCGAAGCGAATATTTGGAACGACGCCTACGCCGCAGAAATTGTATTTGCAGCAGACTGGGAAGTTAACATGTTTGGCTTAGACGTTACCTACGACGTGCCGTTTCCGCCAGAGTTTATTGCGTCTTTAGAAACCGTTAATCCCGTGTTAGGCGGATTTGTGGCAAAGGCATCTAAATTTTATTCGGATTTTTATTCACAAGGTAAGCCCCAGCGCGTGTGTTTTTTTCACGACGCGTTTCCGCTAGCGTATATGCTACAGCCTGATTTATTTGAAATGACACCAGGGCACATGCGCATTGGCACTGACAAACTACACCAAGGGCAAACTAGCTTTGCACCAAAAAACTCAACCATGAGCCCGCATTGGCTAGACACACACATGGTGAATGTTGCCACTCACGTTGATCACAGCGCCTTATCTTCCCTATTTGTTAGCACCTACGCGCTAAAATAGACCACTGAGGTTTTGCCATGAACCTTAACAGCAGTGCTACGAAAAACGGACCGCGCGCACAGTTAAGACAGCTTTATAAAAATAAACGAAGCGAACTTAGCGCATTCGAGCAAGAAAAAGCAGCGCGTGACATTGTGACGCGCGCTGTTGAAAATGCGCTATTCGTTAAGGTTAAACGAGTAGCGCTTTATGCCAGCGTTAACGGCGAACTAAATACCCAGTATTTAATTGCATATTTGTGGGCGCAGGCAATAGAGGTATACTTGCCTGTCGTACATCCCTTTAGTGCAGGCCACCTTATATTTTTACGCTACACTGGCGACACTATTATGCGGCCCAATCGCTTTGGTATACTTGAGCCTGAATTGGACGTGAATACCTTGTGCCCGCTTAATGAGCTCGACCTTATCTTTACGCCCTTAGTGGCCTTTGATACGAACGGCAACAGACTGGGTATGGGCGGCGGCTTTTACGATAGAACCCTACGAAATACACGGGCCAACGAGCGTTTGCCAACTGTCGTAGGCTTAGCGCATGATGTACAGCGCGCCTCATTGTTGCCTGCACAACACTGGGATGTTTCGTTATCAGCAGTGTTAAGTCCTACTACGTTCTACCTATTTTAAGGAGGCAGCATGAACCAAGACCAGAAAAAAAAGGCCGCAGCAATAGCCGCTATAGAGTATGTTACCACCGGCTCTATAGTAGGAGTTGGTACAGGGTCAACCGTTAACTTTTTTATTGATGCGTTGGCCAAACTCAAACACGACATTGTGGGCGCCGTTTCAAGCTCTGACGCTTCTACTGCGCGGCTAAAAAAGCTCGGCATTACCGTATTTGATTTGAACGAAGTAAACGCCTTGGATATTTATGTAGACGGCGCGGATGAAATTACCGAATATAAACATATGATAAAAGGCGGCGGCGCAGCCCTTACTCGCGAAAAAATTGTGGCGGCGGTCGCTAACACCTTTATTTGTATAATTGACGACACCAAGCTTGTGCCAATGTTAGGTAAATTCCCACTGCCTGTTGAGGTGATACCGCTTGCACGCTCATATGTGGCGCGTGAAATTGTAAAACTAGGCGGCGATCCTATGTATCGTCAAGGCGTTGTAACCGACAATGGCAATCATATTTTAGATGTATATAACCTTGAAATACTCGATCCGCCTGCACTTGAAGCAACATTAAATCAAATTGTAGGCGTCGTCACAAACGGTCTATTTGCACACAGAGGCGCCGACATTGTGCTTACGGGCACACACGATGGCGTAAAAAAAGCTTAAGTAAAATAGCAACAACAGCACTTTTCAAAGGATAGGGTAAGCAGTAATGAGTAAGAAATCGCTAGCTAAAAACAAAATAAGAGTGTTGTTACTAGAAGGGCTGCATTCAAGCGCGCTTGAAACCTTCAAAGCAAATGGCTATACCAACGTAGAGTCTATCAAAACATCGTTAGTTGATGACGAACTCATCGCTAAAATTAAGAATGCACATTTTATTGGTATACGTTCGCGCACGCAGTTAAACGAAAAAGTGTTAAAAGCTGCCAAGAAGTTGATCGGCATTGGCTGTTTTTGTATTGGCACTAACCAAGTTGATTTAAAAGCGGCAGAAAAGCGCGGTGTAGTGGTGTTTAATGCGCCTTTTTCTAATACTCGTTCAGTGGCTGAACTAGTACTTGGCCAGATTATCGTTTTGCTACGCGGCATTCCTGAAAAAAATGCCTTGGCGCATAAAGGCCTGTGGCAAAAAAGCGCCATTAACAGCTATGAGGCGCGCGGCAAAACCTTGGGCATTATTGGCTACGGTCATATTGGCACCCAGTTAAGCATTCTAGCTGAGCATTTAGGTATGCGCGTCCAGTTTTTTGATATTGAAGATAAGCTTGTATTGGGTAATTCTACTCAAGTTAAGTCGCTTAAACAGCTGCTTAACACCTCAGATGTGGTGAGCCTACACGTACCTGAAACTTTACATACTAAAAACATGATTGGCAAAAAAGAGATTGCGCAAATGAAAGACGGCGCCATTTTAATTAACGCGGCGCGCGGGACGGTCATTGACATTGATGCACTTTGCCAGGCACTTGAAGACAAGAAATTAATCGGCGCGGCTATTGACGTTTTCCCGGTTGAGCCTAAGTCAAATTCAGAAGAGTTTAGCTCGCCTTTACGTAAATTTGACAACGTAATATTGACCCCGCACGTGGGAGGATCAACCCAAGAAGCGCAGCAAAATATTGGGGTTGAAGTGGCCGGCAAACTGGTTAAGTATAGTGACAATGGCTCAACGCTATCGGCGGTTAATTTTCCAGAAGTGTCCTTGCCAGAGCATACCAAGAGGTCACGTTTGCTGCATATTCATGAAAACCGTCCGGGCGTACTGACTCAAATTAACCAAGCATTTGCAGATAAAGGCATCAATATTGCGGCTCAGTATCTACAAACCAGCGAGAGTATTGGTTATGTCGTAGTCGATATTGAATCTAAAAATGAAGCGGAAGGTCTAGAGCAACTCGCCAATATTCAAGGCACAATTAAAACTCGTTTGCTTCAGTAATCGTTCCTGAACAGAAAAAAAGTCAAAACGTTCCTCGTTTTGGCTTTTTTATTAAGATTACAAGACGACAAGATATTGAGACCTAGCACCTTTAGAAAAAAGTATACACCAAGGTAACCGCAGTTTCGGTGTCTAGTTTGTCAACGTTGTCTCCAACATCGCTGTTATGGTCAAGTTTTAAGGAAAGCTTCATGGATAAGCCACCCGCAATTTGCGCCGTTACCGCCGTTTCTGAGCGAGACTTGGTATTGTCCGAGCCAATTTCAGTACTCAGGTTTTGTGTAAAGCGTGCTGTCTCAGACAAACTCAGGCCATAGTTAAGCGCACCACGAACAATAATGCCGTTTTGGCTTTTTCCTGACTGCTCTTCTGCAAAGGCATAACCAGGACCCACACTGTAGCTAAAATTGCTTTTTTCATCATCCCATAACTTTTGGTTCCAACCTGCCGCAAGTGTTGCTTGATATTTAAAGTTGCTAAATCGGTCGTCTTCATATGACGCGAATCCAAACAAACGATGACTGGGGTTTGCTAGTTTAAAGTTGCCTTGCGCGGATGCGAAAAACTTTTGCGCCGAGGTTTGTTCAATGTCTTGTCCCATTTCATCTTCGATGGTATCTCTTTTATAGAGACCTTTTATTAGGTACTCATTGCTCCAATTTTCAAACTCTTGTTTAACATTTAAACCAACACTGGCTGATGTCGTTTCAGTGTTTCCGGTGGTGAAAATAAAACCAAACTCACCGTCCATTTCTAATTCTTTGGCTTCTTTTTTT
>Ga0136588_1000473_pt1 | contig 14775 bp, 18 predicted proteins | sample AntRauMFilla1564_FD_104782 | JGI IMG/M metagenome (GOLD analysis project Ga0136588, IMG submission 104782) | Saline lake microbial communities from Rauer Islands, Antarctica - Metagenome Filla 1 #564 | ecosystem: Environmental > Aquatic > Non-marine Saline and Alkaline > Saline | place... | reverse complement strand
GCAAGAAAACGGTGAGACAAATACAGGCGGTGGCGGTGGCGGTTCTGGCTGGGATGGACCGGGTGGTTCTGGCGATGATCGCGCCAACGGCGGGGCCGGCGGCTCTGGAATTGTAATTATAAGATACTTAATATAAAGGCTACAACACAATGACAACACATTACGCAAAAGTCGTAAACGCTTCAATACTCGACACAACGGAAGACATTAAAACAGTCTTTCCTAATGTAGTGTTTGGTGATACTCTTCCAGCGTCTATTGAAAACTGGTACAAAGTAATAGGTTCAAAGCCTGAATTGACGCTTAACCAAAAGATCACTGGACACTCCTATACACTCAGTAATGGTATTCCACAATATTCTTACACAGTTGAAAACAAAACACAAGCAGAAATAACAGCCTATAAAAAGAATTTGAAAAATACCGTTGATTCTCATGCAGAATTGATTAGACTCCAGTATATCACAGGCGGCGCAGGACAAGCAAATGTTTACAGAGAAAAATATATCGAAGCTGTAGATTATCTTGCACAAGGCTCGAATGCAGATATTAATGACTATCCACATATTAAAGCGGAAATTGGTATCACAGGCACAGATGCTGAAGAAGTCTGTAATGTTGTCGTTGGAAATAGAAACGCATGGATTGGTATTTCAGCCTCAATAGAGTCTAAAAGACTTCAAGCTAAAAAAGATATCGAAGATGCCACTACCTTAACAATAGCGCAAGGTGTGTTTGATGACTATATCACCGATAACAGTTAAACATATATCAGACTTTCCATATATCGAATGGGTATCAGAGAGTCGCTGTATTCTCCGCAAGCCTTTTTATATAGTAGTGGAAAGAGACTCCAAAGAATATAAAATCTTTGTACCTAATGATAATTTAGAATATGATGGTCTTACGTATAAAAAGATCACAGCCTTATTGCAGATTGAAGAGGGTCGTTCAACTCCAGCTTGGTTAATACACGATCATTTACTATTATCACAGGATGATACATTCTCCAGAAAAGAAAAAGATATTATATTCAGAGAATTGTTAAAATATCTTGGATATGGTCCAAAACGCGCAAATATTGCATACAGTCTTATAAGGTTATACGTATTTCTATTTAATAAATAAGAGTGAAGAGGAATACGAAATATGTCATATATAGGACAATCACCAAATAATGCAGAATTTATAAGACTTGATGACATTTCAGCAAGCTTCAATGGGTCTACAGTAGAGTTCGATGTAACAAGCTCTGGAAATTCTGTAAATATCCCATCACCTAAACAGTGTCTAATATCTTTGAATAACATTATCTTAGAGTCTGGTGTAGACTTTACAATTGGTACGACAAGTAACAAACTTCGTTTTACCGTTGCACCTGTTTCTGGACAAAGATTCTTCGCGCTTATTATCGCTCGCGCATATCAAATCACAACACTTAACGGAACGGTATCATCTTCAAATATTGATGATTCTGCCATTACCAATGCAAAAATTGCAAACAATACAATTAATAACACCAAGCTTTTAAATAATACAATCACCAACGCAAAAATTGCAGATAATACAATCACTCTTCAAAAGATTGCAGATAATGCGGTGATACCTTCAAAAGTCTCTACGGTGGTAAACGATCTCGGAACACTTACGGGTGGTACAGCAAATATTAATTTAAACACTTCGAGATACGTTCGTTGCACTATTTCTACAGCCACAACAACCTTTACCATAACAAATCCAAAGGCTACAGGAAATGCCGATCAGTTCTACATGAGAATCACAAACGGTGGAACTCAGACTTTGAATTTTCCTACAAGCGTTTCGTGGGGTGTAGCAGGTGCGCCGACACTTGTAACTTCAGGTGTTAATATATTAGAGTTCATTACATTTGATGGTGGTACAACTTGGCAAGCCTTTAAGAGAGTTTAATACACTATGACAACAATTATTGAAGTCAAAGATAAGACCAGTAGCAAGATTATATCTACAGTTCGCGTGGGCCCAAGTGGTCCGCAAGGTGTTCAGGGTATAGCTGGTGTTGGTTCATTCTGGAGAACAGGCTCTGGTGTTCCTGCTTCTGCGCTTGGTGATAATTATGATTTATATCTTGACAATGACACTGGATCAGTATATGAAAAGAATGCGGGAACGTGGTCTTTAATTACAAACATTAAAGGACCAGCTACAGGCGGTGATATACGAGCATTCACAGTGCAAAACAACGGCGAAACACTATTCAATATTCCAGCAACCGCTACAAAGATTCTTGCATTCTTTGTGAATCAAATTGATTATAGTTCATATGTTCAAATAAATCCAGTAGGCTCTGGTCAACTTGAATACACAGATACTGCATATTCCCTTGAAGCTGGGGATGCTGTTAAAGTGGTATTCATATAAATATGATTAGAATTTAAAACAGGATAATACAAAATGTCACAATTAAAAATTAAACAAATCTTTGAACTTCAAGCCGCGCTTGATGGTAAAATCGGTACAGGTGCAAATCTTGGTTCTGGATCAGGAACAGTCTTTAAAGAAAAGAATGGCACAACACTTCGATTCAATACGCTTGGTAATGGACTAGGTGTTAAAGTCAATACACCATCTTCAGATATTATTACACTTGACATAGATTTAAATACTATTACGAATACCGAAACAACCGCTTCGGCTGGTGATCTTATTGCTATGGTTGATGTTAGTGACAATAATCTAACAAAGCTTATCACTCGCGCAAATTTTGTTGCTGGTTTAGGAAGCGGTGCAGTAGCAATCGGCGATTATACGTCCGAGTCAAGCACACAAGCCACTGATTCTATTATATTCTTTGACAACTCTGATTCAAATTCAGCAAAGAGACAAACAAAGACACAGTTTCTTTCAGACTATACTCCGCTTGCAAGCCCAAGCTTAACAGGAACACCACTTGCGCCTACAGCTTCGGTTGGTACAAACAATACACAGATTGCGACTACAGCGTTCGTAAACACTGCCGTAGATAATGCAATTATGGGCTTTGATTTTCAGAGTGATGTTTTAAACACTCAGACAAACTCTTCCTTGAATCCTAGCGCGTCTCCAGCTACAGGCGCAAGATATATTATCGAGAATGCTTCGAGTCTTCATTCAAACTTTGGAACAATTTCTGGTCTTGGCAATGATGATATTGTAGAATATAATGGCAGTGCTTTCTTCGTTGCATATGATGCTTCTGTAAAAGGCGAAGGTGTTTTAGTCTACGATCAGAATGCAAATGAATATAAAAAATATGATGGTTCTGCTTGGACAATATTTGGTGGATTAGAGGGTCTTGTAGCTGGGGCTGGTCTTACAAAGTCTGGCAATACGCTTAACGTAGGCTCTGGCGCTGGTATTACGGTAAATGCAGATTCTATTCAGATTTCAGCTACATATACAGGGCAAACGTCAATTACAACGCTCGGTACAATTGCTACAGGTTCATGGAATGCTACAACCATTCCGTTGAATAAAGGTGGCACAGGCTTAACGACACTTGCAACAAACACTGTATTGACTTCTCAGGGATCGGCAAATACTCTTTCACCGCTGACACTTGCGGCACATACTCTTTTAGGTAGAGCTGGAAGTAATATTGCGGCATTGTCTGGTACAGATGTTCAGAGAATTGCACAGAAACGTACCGTATTAGATAGCGGAACACTTACAGCAGGTTCAATGACACTCGGTACACTTTCACAGACACCGGGTTCTGGAACACAAATTCAAGTGTTTATCAATGGTCTTTTGATTGAACAAACAACACACTATACACGAAGCGGCACAACTATCAGCGCAACTAATGCACTAAATATTGCGTATGGTGGTTCAGCGGCTGATGGCAACGGATTTGCCAATGGTGATAGATTCGTTGCAGTGTATGAATATTAAGAATTATGAAAATACAGAAAAAACAAATTGATGCAAAGCTTGTAGAGTCTGATAATACTGGTATTACAGGGGCAGATGAGATTACAAATATTGTTTCTCTTACACAAGCAGAATATGACGCGCTTACGCCAAACACCACTACAGTTTACATAATAACAGCATAGACCATAATGCCTTTAATTTTAAATAGCACAACTATTACAAAGATAATGTTGGGAACGTCTAACGTCTCAAAAATGATGCTTGGTACAGTTGAAATATATTCCGCTGAAGTTTCATTCAATGTTACAGGACTGCGAATTGTTGTTACACCTATTAACAACAATCATTCAAGCATTGAAGACTTAGGTATAGAAATAAACGGCACTGGGTTAGATATTATCGACAACCTTACGCATAAAACAGGTACTGTGACTTCTCTTTCTGCGCTTGCTTCGGGGGAATATGGCACAAACGCCCCTATTAATAATTCTGGACAATGGAACGATTCTTCGTGGGACTCTAATCAGTCTCCACCTACGTCAAATGCTTCTACACGATCTTCGAGTGTTAGAAGCGGTTCAGATTTACAACAAATTACAGCCTTTGTAAAATTTACGGGGGCTACAGACGTTGATGTGATAAAAATATACTCATCTGGCAGTAATTTGCAACCTGAAACGATTGAAGTCTTTAATCAGGATGACCAATTAATATTCACACACACTGCAACAAGAGTTACGCGAACTGAAACACTTGTGCTACAGTCTGCTCTTCTTGCACCAGCTAATACTGTTCTTCCTGCAATCACAGGTGATGAAGAAGTTGGAGACTTACTTACAGTATCTAACGGTACTTGGGATCACTCACCAGATTCTTATGCCTATCAGTGGGAGAGAGACGGAGTCGATATCTCTGGAGCTACAGCCTCGACACATACAGTTGTAACAGCCGATGAGGGTACTGATATTACTTGTGTGGTGACAGCGACAAACGCTACAGGTAGTACATTAGCTACCTCTAATACAGTGGCGATTGATGCTTCTTCGAGTAGCTTACCTGTTAATACAGTGTTGCCAGACTTTACAGTTCTACCAGATTCAAACGTAATTACAGTTTCTAACGGTACGTGGACTAATTCACCAGACTCATATGCCTATCAATGGAAACGCAACGGTACAAATATTTCAGGAGCTACAGCTTCGACATATGAAATGGTTACGGCTGATAGTGACGAAGATATTACTTGTGCGGTTACGGCAACAAACGCAGATGGAAGCGCAACGGCTACGACAACACTGATTAATATTCCAAGGTTGTCGGTAAGCTTCGATGGGTTACTAATAGAAATCACCGCGCCAAGTTGGATATCCATAAGAGATTTAGCTATTGAAGAATCTGATGGCGTGGATATTGTACCGTCCTTGGTATCCAACTCGGGTAATACTTATGCCCAACTATCCTTAGGGCAGTACGCTACAGACTCTAGTTATGACACAAACGACTCTACGTGGAATAATGGAGCGGGTCTTACAGGGACTGCCGATCATTGGTCTAGTACTGAATTTTCAGGAATTGATATCTTCGTGCGCTTTGCTAGTGTTAAAGAAATCACTAAGGTGAGACTAAGATACAGAGACAATAGAGCGCTAACTCAAATAACATTAAAAGACCAAAACGGCGCATTAATAAAAGAGTTTCCTATAGACTCATCCAATACTGTAGGTGATATTGTTACTTTGGAAAATCTGGTAGCTCCACAAACGGCGGCGGCAGTGAACACAACTAGTCCTATTATTACAGGCGACAAAGAATTAGGAGATACGCTAACCTGTTCTACAGGTGCTTGGACTAATTCACCTACATCTTACTCCTATCAATGGAAACGCAACGGTACAGATATTTCGGGTGCGACTTCCTCTACGTATACTATTACACTGGATGATGCTGAAGCAAATATGTCGTGTGAAGTAAAAGCCAGAGTCAGACCGTTTGAAACAGCCTCGATCTCTGAAATCTTCCAACTATCTACAGGATTTGCAGAGTTAAAAATAGCTATTGCAAATACTGGTGGCTGGTTTGCAATAGGTGACGTTGCCTTTATGGTAGACGGTGTTGATATAATGGCAGGTTTAACGAGCATAAATGGTAATAGCAGTTCAAACTTCGGTAGTATTTCTGCTGGTCAGTACACCACAGACTCTGGTTATGACAATAACCACGATAGATGGAATGATGCGGCGTGGGGCACACCCGGAACGATAAATCACTGGAATAGTAGTAGTGGGGCAAATATGAACATATTTGTAAAGTTTAACCCTAGAGTAGAAGTAACCAGTATTAAAGTCAATAGGTCGAGCAGTACTTGGTCAGGACTAACCATAACAATAAGAGATATAGACGACAATATAATCCCAACCACAACTTCAATATCAGGCACTGTAGGAACGGTAACATTCACATGACAAGAGCATTAATTTCAAAAACAGAACCGCAAACCACAAATAAAATTCAGTGGACGGGGTACAATCTCGAAGATATTCGGGACTTTATTGACAATGCAGACCCCTTAGCGGTAGAAGGTACGAATCTTCACTATTTTAAGCCGGGTGGCGTATATGATACGCTTGCAATTTTAGACTGGTTGTATAAATAATATCATGAGTATGACACCAACCTTAAATTTTGATGATAGAGAATACACAGCCTGTAAACAGGGTTTGACCTTTCATGCATTATTACACATAACACATAAAAAAACGAGACTACCTGTAGACTATTCTACAGCCTCGTTCAAAATGCAAATAAAAGATAACTATGATACACCAGTAATCGTAGAATTGTCTACAGCTAATAATAGAATATACGTAGACTCCAACTATGATATTAACCTTTTCATTTCAGCCTCTGATACTGCATTATTACCACACGGTACGTACCTATACGATATTATAGTCGAAAACTCTGGGAATAAAGATACACTATTAGCTGGAGTGTTTCTTATTAAGAGAACTGTAACACAAAATGATTAATCTTGATTTTGATGATAGAATTGCCGTACACTGTAAACAAGGTACAACCTTTGTTTACAATTTTTCATATACTGATAAGACTGGTGTAAATGCTATACAGAATACAAGCACCCTGAAGATGCAAGTTAGGGATAATTATAACGGTAAACTAATTGCAGAATTATCTACAGAAAATGGTAGAATATCCGTAGACTCTAATTATGAAGTACAGTTATACATTTCACACAGCGACACAGCCTCTATGCCTTTTGGCAATTATATATATGATCTTATTATGACAGACGGTAATATAAAAACACCATTAATGAGCGGTGTATTCAAAATTACACAGTCTGTCACAAAACAATCTTAACTATTTTTCGAGTCTATAAAAGCCTGTGATGACACATGCAGTAGGGTCGTTTGGATGACCTTGCGTTCGAATAGTCTCTAATACTTCGTCTTGAAGACTTTTGATTTTTTCACCATCAAAGACTTCACCAGACTCCAAAGAGACTATAAGTGAACTATCGCCCCTGTCTCCAGAAATATCATTAGACCAGTGATAGACTACCAAATAGTCTCTGTCACTATATGCAAGCTTGTCTTCAATTTTAGACAATCTAAGCTTGACAGATAGTAAACAGTCTTCGATTATCTTTTTAATGTAATTTTTCATATGTTCTCCGTTTAAATGTTTATTTATAAGTATAGCACAGTTTATTCATAAATACTATTAAATAAAGGAAATAATCACATGATACCTACAAATAGAGAAGAGTTTTCATCATATTGTCTACGCAAGCTTGGTGACCCTGTCATACAAATTAACGTATCAGTACCACAAATTGAAGATAGAATAGACGAAGCTTTATATAAGTTTTACGAAAGACATTTTGAAGGTGTTGAAGAAGTGTATATCGTACATGATATTACAGACCCCGTTAAGATTCTTGACAGCAATGGCGAGCCTGTTTTAGACTCAGATGGTCTTGAAACATATACAACTGGTACAGACACTCAGGCAGGGTTTATTCAGCTTGAAGATGATATTGTTGGTGTTGTCGATGTATTCAGACCTAGAATCTCTGGAAACTCCAGTAGCATATCATTTACACACTATATGCAAGAATTATACGCCATGATTCATCCTAATAATATTACAGGCGGCATGGCATACTATTATATGACACGCTCGCACCTAGCCTTAATGGATCAATTTTTTAATCCTGATAGACGCTATACGTATAATGCATTGACAAATAAATTAGTTATTGCAGGTGGTCTAAAAGACTCTGATACACGCTATGGTGGTGTTATCGTTCGCGCTTTTCGTAAGGTACACGGACAAGAAAGAGATAGTAATACTCTTATTCATAATATATGGAAAAGCCGATGGCTTCAAAGTTATGCCTGTGCGCTGCTAGAATTACAATGGGGTCAAAATTTAAGCAAGTTTAATCAGATTGCATTGATCGGTGGGGTGACTCTTAATGGTCTTGATATCTATTCACGCGCCATAGAGAAAATCAAAGAGCTTGAATCAGAATTAGAACTATCATACGAATTACCGCCTACAGGATTTATGGGATAATGACAACAAATAAATATTTTAATAATGGTTCAGGATTAGGTACAGAGTCTGAACAGGATATATCAGAAGATAATATAATTGAAGTCATTCAAATGGCTGGACATGATGTGTATTATATTCCGCGCACACTCTTTGCAGAAGATAAATTCTTCAATGAAGTGACGCAAGAAGTCTTTAATGATTATCACAAAATCGAAATGTATATCAATAATATTACAGACTTTGGTGGACAAGGCGATTATATGTCAAAGTTTGGTCTTAATGTAGAAGACACTGTAGAGTTTTTAGTGTCAAGAAAAAGATACCTAGAAGAAACGACAATCGTTAATCCGAGTGAGGGTGATTTAATATATTTTCCATTATCTAAACACCTATTCCAGATAGATTTTGTAGAAGACGAACCGGGCAATGCAGGAAGTATTAACCAGTTTTACCAATTGTCAAGACTCTACACATTCTTGTTAAAATGCACACTCTTTGATTACTCATATGAAGAGTTTGATACTGGTATTGAGATTCTTGACGATACCTTTAAGCCTGATACATATACTCCTAAAGAATATGATAGACAGGAAGAGATAAACACCGAGGCTGAGGATACTTTAGACTTTTCAGAGTCTAATCCATTTGGCACAACCGTAGATAGAGACTAAAATATGTTTCAGAGTGATACACCATTCTATTTTAATACAACACGAAAGATTGCCGTAGCGTTCGGAACTCTTTTCAATAATATTAAAATACAAAGATTTAATAATGATGGAAGCGTGCGTAGAGTCTTAAACGTACCTTTATCATATGCTGGTGGTGAAAAATGGTACACACATAGGATACAAGACGTTCCTGCCCAAGAGGGTGTTCAAGTTAAAATGACACTACCTAGAATTGCATTCGAGATGACTAATATCCAGTACGATTCTGCTAGAAAGTTAAATACACTGAATAGAATGCAAGGCACTAAAACAGATGATGTGTCGATGTTTTTAAGTCAATTAAACCCTAGCCCGTATGATTTTCAGTTTGATGTAAGCATTGCAACAAAGACAGCGGATGATGGTCTTCAAATCATCGAACAGATTCTACCAAACTTTCAACCTTCATTCAATCTTAATGTAAAAGATATACCAGAATTATCTATAGTAAAAGACATTCCTGTAATCTTCAGCGGCATTACAAAGACTAACACATATGAAGGCTCGTATGACGAACAAAGAGTCTTTACGTGGGATTTATCATTTGTAGCAAAAGGCTATATGTATCCTGCAATAAGAGATGCAGATATCATTCGTAAAGTCTATGCCAATATTTATAAAGATAAAGACATGACACAGAAAAATACAATAATTAAAACAGAAGTATCACCTATAGGCGCAAATATTGAAGATGAATGGTCTGCAAAGACTGAAATATTCAATGAAGACTCTATAGACAGTAATGGAGAGCCTGTATAATGACTGATAGTTTTAGTAAAGACTTAGAAGCCTTTGATAATAACAGTAAAAAAAATAAGCCTAAGAAAGAGACTCAGACAAATCTTGAAATAGACTACGAATACACTCGACAAAAGATTAAGAGTATATTGGATTCTTCTGCCGAAGTTTTAGAAACGGCGGCTGATGTTGCCATAGAATCTGGTGATCCTCGTGCCATTGAAGTCTATGCAAATATCGCAAAGAGTATGACTGAAATGGCTAAGAGTGTTATGGATAATAACAAGATACTGGCAAATATTGAACGCGATAAAACAGAGATTAAAAGAGAGTCTACAGGCAATAGTAATACAGTCTTTATAGGCTCGGCAAACGATCTTATGAAAATGCTTAACGATGGCGCAAAGGATGCCATAGATATTACACCAGAAAAGGAATAGTATGACAGAAGACATTACACACAGCTCGTATAAGTCTAACCCACTGTTAAGACCAGTTGGTGTAGACTATCCGTACACTAAAGAAGAGATTGAAGAGTTTGTTAAATGCTCTAAAGACCCTATTTACTTTATCGAAAATTATATCAAAGTGGTCCATCCTGATCGTGGTCTAACTTCGTTGAAGTTGTTCGATTTTCAGGAAGAGATGGTGACAAGCTATTGGAAGAATCGTAAGACTATCTGCTTGGCGGCGCGTCAAATGGGTAAATGTTTATTTATAAATACTCCTATAACAATTAGGAACAAGGAATACTATGAAGGAAAATCTTTTACAATCACTATTGGAGAATTTCACGCTTGGCAAGCCTTTGTCAGCGACACAAAAGAAATACGCTCTAACAAAATCAAAACAGACTAAAGACTTGGCCTTAAAAATAAGACTATCTAATAAATAGTCATAATGGTCCAAATATCTGAAAGCATTGAAAGAAAGTTCATATCATCTATTGATATCTCTAGTGATGGCTGGGAAATAGAATCTGATACAGGCTTTGAACCACTTACACACATTAATAAAACAATTGAATACACACTCTTTGAAGTGTCTTTTAGTTGTGGCAAGTCTATTAAGTGTGCAGACGATCATATATTCATAACAGCGGATGGTCAACAAATATTTGCCAAAGACTCCATTGACACTTATATAAAGACTAAAGAAGGCTCTTCAAAAGTTGTGAATATTATCAATCACGGCACAAAAGAGTCTATGTACGATCTTTCTGTAGACTCCAAAGACCATACTTATTATTCTGATGGAATCCTTTCACATAATTCAACTACCATTGCGGCATTCTTTTGCTGGCTTACAATCTTTCATCCTCATAAAGAGTGTGCCATTCTTGCAAACAAGGCTTCTGTAGCGCGTGAAATTCTATCAAGATTCCAAAAGGCTTATGAGAATCTGCCTAAGTTTCTTCAGCAAGGGGTCGTATCATGGAATAAAGGTAGTGTAGAATTAGAAAATGGCAGTAAAGTCTTGGCTTCGTCTACAAGTTCATCTGCAATTCGTGGTTATACCATTAACTATCTATTCCTTGACGAATTTGCGTTCGTTAATCAGAATATCGCAGAAGACTTTTTCACCTCAGTCTGGCCCACTATTTCATCTGGTAAAACATCACAAATTACCATATGTTCAACACCAAACGGATTTAATCACTTTTATAAACTATGGAATGAGGCTGAACAAGGCTTAAACGGATTTAATCCTATATTCGTAGACTGGACAAAACATCCAGATCGTGACGAAGCTTGGAAACAAGAACAACTTAAAGTCTTAGGTGAGGATAAGTTCGCGCAAGAAAATATGGCAGAATTTTTAGGTAGTTCGAACACTCTTATACACTCGCGCAATATTAAAGTATTGTCACCAAAAAGACCACAATCATCTAGCGATAATGCTAGAATATATGCAGATCCCGTTGTAGGTAGAAACTACTTAATTGTATGCGATCCTGCGCGTGGTACTGGTAATGATAGTAGTGCCTTCATTGTTTTTGATATTACAGAGTATCCTATCACAATTGCGGCAGTATATCAAGACGAGAACGTATCGCCACTTGTATTGCCTACATTATTAGATAAGTTTGGTTTACATTATAATTCAGCTTGGGTATTAGTTGAAATCAATGACAATGGTCAGCAAGTGGCAGATATATTATGGAAAGACTTAGAGTATGAAAATTTTGTGGTCTTTGGCGGGTTTACTAAAAAGACTCAATACGGAATACGCACAACGGCTTCAGTGAAAAGAAGAGGTTGCACACACTTTAAAGATATGATCGAGTCTCAAAAGATTCTCATTAATGACGTTGCACTAATTCAAGAAATATCAAATTTTGTCAGCAAAAAAGGGTCGTACTCAGCGGCAACGGGGTATCATGATGATCTCGTAATGTGTTGTGTACTCTTATCATTTTTTGCGACAACTGAAGATTTTGATAATATCTCTGATAATAGCTACAAGAAAGAGATGCTTCAGCAAAACTTAAAAGCAATTGAAGAAGAATTACTACCATTTGGCTTTATTGACGATGGTATTGACGATTCTTCGGAAGATAAAGAGTTTTGGGAGACTAGCGGTGATGGCTGGTTTACATATTAAAAGTAGCTTTCTTATAAATAATATAAGAATATTCAAAAGAATTAAAACATTTTAGGAGAAAATTAATGCCGTTTCAAGTGAGTCCTTCTGTAGTTGTTACAGAAAAAGATTTAACAAACATTATTCCAGCGGTTTCAACGTCAAATGGGGCTACTGTAGGTCAATTTGCGTGGGGTGCTGTAGAACAAATTACAATAGTAGACAATGAAGAAGAGTTGGTAAGTCTTTTTAGTAAGCCTTCAAATACAGTCTTTACAGACTTTATGGTAACTAGCTCATTCTTAGCATATGCTTCAGGATTAAAAGTTATTCGTGTTGTCGATGATAGCTCAGCCTTAAACGCTTCGGCAACTGCTACAGCAAGCGGTTCTGGAGTCTTGGTGAAGAATGGTGAAGATTATGACACAAAGAATTTCACTTCTGGTACAGACTTATTCATTGCAAAATATCCGGGCGTGCTTGGAAACTCTTTAGGAGTAGCCTATGCAGATACCGCTGGATTTAATGACGTAGACTCAAACGATGTTCCTACATGGCCGTGGCACGATTTATTTCAAAGTGCGCCTGAGACTAATGAGTTTCATGTTGTAGTCTATGATGCAGATGGCACAATCACTGGACTGGCAAATACCGTTCTTGAAGTCTTTGCGTATGTTTCAACACAGGCTGGAGAAATTGCTTTTGATGGCACAAGTGCCTATTTCAAAACTAAGATTAATCGCGCTTCACGTTGGGTTTGGGTTGCTACAGAGTCTCTATTGACTGGCACAAGCGATGGCGTAGACTTAGGCGGTGGTAATGATGGTGCGGCAATTGTCTCGGCTGATCGTTTACGCGGTTGGGAAATGTTTAAAGACTCAGAGAGAGTTGATATTAATCTTCTCTTCGTAGGCGGCGCAGATGCCATTACAAGTAAATGGGTTATTGACAATGTAGTTGAAGTGCGTAAGGATTGCGTAGTCTGTGTTTCACCAATGACAAACGATGTTGTGGGAATTGCAAACGAAGCTACAAAACTTGCGGCTATTAAAACTACACGAAATAGTTTTGGTTCAACTTCATATGGTATAATGGACCCGACATTCAAATATATGTATGATAGATATAATGATGTTAATCGTTGGATTCCTATTAATGGTGATATTGCTGGTTGTATGGCTAGAACAGACGCTGAATATGATCCTTGGTTTTCACCAGCGGGATATGAAAAAGGTAGAATCAAGAACGCTTCTAAAATCTCTTTCTATCAACCTAAGTCTATCAGAGATGAATTGTATAAAATCGGCATTAACCCTATTCTTGAAGATGGCGTAAATGGTCCAATTTTGTACGGCGATAAGACGCTTTTAACCAGACCTAGTGCCTTTGGACATATTAATGTTCGTAGACTCTTTATAGTCTTGCAGAAAGCAATTGCAACGGCTAGTAAATATATGCTTTTCGAGCAGAATGACGAATACACTCGCGCGCGATTTGTCAATATGATTGAACCGTTTTTGGCTGATGTTCAGGGTCGTAGAGGTATCGAAGGCTTTAGAGTAGTCTGTGACCACACCAATAACACATCTGAAGTTACAAGTCAAGGAGAATTTATCGCGGATATCTATATTATTCCTATAAATTCTATCAATGTAATCAAACTAAACTTCATTGCTTTGCGCAGTGGGGTAGACTTTGAAGAAATTGTAATGAGTTCTAACTCTAATCAAGTTCCTTCAATCTAAAGAATATCTAATTTGTTGAAAAGCCTCGTATTAAGCGGGGCTTTTCTTTTTGATTGTAACCCACTTATAATGACGATTAGGTAACCAAGGCATACCGACAAAATAATAAGGGAAGGTGCTATCAGGGGCTGGATATGAGGGTTGAAAATAGACAATTCCTCGCGTAAAACCATTGCCACATGTCAGCGCATTAAAGGTATGAGAATACAGCATGCAAGACCTTTCTTTAGTCTTTATCTTTAACCATTCATCAATATCTTTAATCATGCTGTATAACTCGCAAAAGGTGGGAATGTTTTTGGTGAAGAATCTTTATTCTTTCCGAACGTACCAGTTTCTGCTGAGATGCTTGCGAACCCTCCCCCCGCCGCAGGCGTTGCCGCCGCCTGTTGCGTAGTAAAGTAAGCCGCCGGCCGCGCTAAGAGCCTCTACATCTTTCATTGCCGAGGACGTGCCATAAAACTCCGAAATGGCAAATGGGTTATTTCTCAGTCTAATATACTGTTTGCTATATCTCAAAG
>Ga0136588_1000472_pt1 | contig 14789 bp, 14 predicted proteins | sample AntRauMFilla1564_FD_104782 | JGI IMG/M metagenome (GOLD analysis project Ga0136588, IMG submission 104782) | Saline lake microbial communities from Rauer Islands, Antarctica - Metagenome Filla 1 #564 | ecosystem: Environmental > Aquatic > Non-marine Saline and Alkaline > Saline | place... | reverse complement strand
CCAGAACGTCCGGCTCGTTGAGGATAAGGTGTTCCATCAAAAAGTTTATATCCCGCGCGGAGCCGAAGGCACCAGCTTGGACTGCGTCGATATCAAGACCAGTGGGGTTAATAAAATAAGTATTGGTAAGGCCGAGTTCGACGGCTTCAATATTCATAGCTTTTACGAACGTATTGGCGCTATCTTTTTTATCAAGAGATTGTCCAGCTGCACTTGCGAGCGCGTAAGCACCGTCGTTGGACGAGGTCAGCAGCATAAGATCAGTGAGAGCTTGCTTGGTAAATAATTCATTTTCAAATAAACCGCTGGTACCATATTGGTCCAACGCTTCGTTGTCGATAGCAACATTGGCGTCATTGGTAAGAATTTTGGCTGCTACGAGTGCTGTCATAAGTTTGGTAATTGAAGCGATCGGTAGCTGCTCGTCAGGATTAGTGCTGTACAGTATGCGTTGGTTGTGTACGTCCCATACGAAGACCGACTCAGCTGCCAAGTGTAAGTCAGCGAATGTTGTTGGTGGTTCTGATTTATCTACTAAACTTGCTGTGGTAAATGACGATTCATTTATAATCTCAGTGTCTTCATCTGTGTTAAACATAGTATGTAGACGTGGCAACACAGCACCGCCAAGTAATAATGTAAGAATTGCTGTGAGTAGAATGAGTTGCTGCGCCACGGGTACTACCGCAGTAGGAGTTACTTCCTCTTCCTTAATTAGAGATGAAAACTGCGTAGTCATAATTTATTCAGTGGTAACTTGCTCAGCTTCAAAAGTCTCAAGCTGATTTAGAATAATTTCGTAGTTAGGTAAATCAGTCTTATGAGTAATACCTAAATGATTTAGTAATAATGCCGAAATCGTAAACTGAGGGAAGCGACTATCTGCGGTGCGTTCGATGAGACCACGCACCAGTAGATTACGGATTATGAAACTCGAATTTACGCCGCGGATACGATCGATTTCAGCGCGAGTGATCGGACTGCGATAGAGTATAATTGCGAGCGTCTCAGCGCCCGCTTTGCTGATGTCTCGCTTTAGGTCGTCGCGACGAATACTCTCGATTAGCTCATCGAGTTCGGGTGCGGTCACGAGCTGGAATTCTGTGTCAGTCATTTGCAAACGGACCGCACCGCCGGCGAGCCTCGCCTGCAGGCTCGCGCCAACTACCGCTACCTCACCGGCTTCAACTGAAAAAAGCTGAGCTAAGGCGGTGATTTTTATTGGTGCTGCTTTATAAAACAGCACCCCTTCAATTTGTTGCTCAAGGGTCATAGGTGTGCAGCTATTGTAGCAAATTATTATCAAGTAGGCAGATCGCTTGTCTACTGTTGACATAAGTAGTTAGATGTTTTATTCCCCTTGTCTGAGGTAATAAATTATGTTTTTATAAGAGTGAAGAGGTTGATCATTGGAGAATGTGATGAATAATGACGAGTTAAAGATTTTGACGGCAGTTGGCACATTACTTAATGCGATGCTGAATCCGGGGAAAACTTTTACAGTCGTTGCTGTAGATAGGCTTGGTTACTTAGAGTGCCACCGTTATTTAGTAGGCCGTAACGCTGCCCATGAAGCAGGTTTTTGTCAGAGTTGCCACTTCTCGATTGTTTCGCTGAGCAGTGTCGACAGCGAAATCACGTCTGATCCATATTTCATGACAGAATTTCGTTGGAAAGATTTCGATACATTACCTGATGGAACACTACGGGTGAAAAAAGACAGTACCGTGACTGTCGGTAAGCTATCAGCTGTGAAAATTCAAGGTCATCCACATATCACTTAAATTAAGAAATACTCGTGATCATTCGAGAATGGGCCGCTCTATATGTGCGGCCCTAACTATCAGAAGACGTAACAAAATATTGATCGATCATATTAGCACCACAAGTTCGAGGCCTCGCCTCGAACTTAGTCTCAATAGTAAAATCATGGTGTTACAGTCCCTCAACAAGCGTTTATTGGTAGTGAGGAGTGGTGCTGACTACTTGCTCGCGCTCAATTTCAATTTCTTGGAATCGCTCGGCCTGAATAACTAAGATACTGCCCTGCTTAACGCTTTCAAGCACTGCCAAAAAGCCAACGATTATTATCCCCCGCTCACGACTGTCTCCGAGTAATTCACTAAAACGCACCTTAAGTTGTGATTCTATCCTTGATTGCAAGCGACTAAGCATTTGCTCTAATGAGAGGACTTGTCTTACCTGTACCCGTGGTTTAACTTCCTTGCGCGGGAGATTGACCAAGACTTCCCCGATGGCAGCCTCAAGGCCAGTAAGGGTAGTGAAGGCGTCGGTAACAAAAAGCGGTGTGCGGTCGGGCGCATACTGACGTTCGTGCGTCATGTTTCTGCCAAAGCGTTCACTGATAGATTCGCCTAGGTCTCGATACAACGCGTAGCGGCGTAAGCGTACCTCTAGTTCATCGACACTCGCCTCTTCTTCACGGGTAAGATCGAGCACTGGTAGGAGTGATTTACTCTTGATCAGAAGTAATGTGGCGGCAAGTTGAACAAATTGTGCGGTGTTTGGAAGCGACATTTCCTGCATTCTAGAGACGGTAGCCATGTATTCGTCGGTCACCGAAGCTAAGCTGATGTCATTGATCAGTAGCTTACGTTTCTCTACGAGCTCAAGGAGCAACTCTAGCGGCCCTTCAAAAGCGTCGGTTTTAATCGAGAAGGATTCTGCTGGCGCGGCCGCTGTGCTAGGGTTCATGTCAAAATTGTAGCATGTTAGCTTACAAAGAAAGCCTCTTTTTTCATTTGGTCATGAATGACTTCCATAAAGCGATGCATGATAGGGAATGGTTCTATATGTGTTATTTTAGGGGTTTCTGACGTAGCAAAACTTAGTTTATTACTTAAAAACCATTGCTTACCGTTTTCACAATAGAGATAAAAGAGCGGGTCTAATTTATCAATTGCTTTGACAAATCTAGCTTCTTCACTACCGAGTTGTTCGTATTCCTCAATAACTTGTGAAATATCAGTTTTTATAACTTCAGATAGATTTGCGGCAGTTGCCCGCCAAGCGTCAAGTTCGTTTACCAAGTCAGCCGGAGTTTTTTTCCAACTAATTTTGTCTCCTGTCTCTATTTCGTCCATGTCGTGCCAGGTGATCATGGTTTTAACTTTTCTATCATCTAACTTGGTCGCCGCTGGCTCTAGTCGCAAGAAATAATCCGCGATCACGTGCATGGTATAGGTGTGCTCAGCTACTGATTCACTGAAATCATTAATTGCACGTACCTCATCATAGCGAATGACGTGTTTTAAATGCCGAGCGTACTGGATTTTACGCACCTCTTCTAACACAAACGCTTCGTCAGTCAGGATTTTTTCTCGGATGGCTTCGATAGTCATAGAGCGCTGTTTAGATAGTAAATTGGCCGTTTTTGTAGATTACTTTTTTAGTGTCGTCTGGTAGCGTAGCAGTGACGGTGCGGTCGGTAGTGGAAACAAAATCTGAGTGAATGACGGAGTCGTTAAAGCCCAACTTAACCCATTTTTTCTCAGGTACGGTGTCTGGTTTGAGCTTGTAACAATCCCGGTACGAAGAACCGATTGCCATATGCGTATTACCATATTTTCCACCCATATTTTCATCGTACAATATTTCGCCCATCGGCTTCTCGATTCGTGAAATTCGACTATCAGTGAGTGAGATCTCACCCAATCGATCACCCCCTTCGGTTTCGAGCATGCTTTTGAGTAGGTCATGGTTTTTAGTAGCTTGGCTTTTTACTACTCTGCCTTTATCAAACCAGAGTTCTATCCCCTCTATCCGCTTACCGTATCGGAAGTGAGGCTGATTGAACCGAATCCAGCCAGTGGCGGTGCGCATATCAGGCGAGGTGAAGACTTCATAGGAAGGGATATTATTACCACCGCCAGCACGCCAAACTCGGTCGACGCCGACACCGACGGTGATGTCCATATCGGTACCTTCCCAGTGTAATAATTGAATTTGTAAGTCAGTTAATTTTTGCGCTGTTTGGCTGGTTATCTTTGTGATCTCGCGCCATTGCTTGACCGGGTTTGGGCCGTCGAGATAACACGCCTTGACTATCTGGTTCCAGTAGGCTCGGCTACTCATACCGACTTCTTTAGCCATCTGATCCGTGCCGTACAGAGCTATGGTCCATGAAAGTTTTCCCGCGTTAATTTTTTTGAACTTTAATTGTATTATTTCTTTCTGAGCATTGTTGCGGAGCATTACTTTTTTACTGCAGGTTTCTTCAAGTTCGTGAATGTTTGTCTCGGCGATGATGTAAATCGAAGCATCAATGGAGTCGATGAGCGCCTTTTGATATTTTACTGCTACGTGTTTGAGTTGGTCATCTTTAGCATGCCTGTAAAACGCCGCTTCAAATTCGTACTCACCTTCAGAGCTTGGGAGAAATCTACCTAGGGGATAATGACCAGCTTTGAGGATGGCGTTCTGCAGATGGAAGTACAGTGGCTTTGCCACTTCTGGTACTTTGAATTCAACCACGCTCCCCCGCGGCAGTGCACTACCGTCTGGCCGCTGTAAGCCAAACTGTACGATTAAGGTAGCGTATTCTTCGAGAATTTCGGCTGGCGGGGTGTAGGTTTGTTTCATGGGTGTATTGTAGCAAAGTTTGGGTGATGAGTGTTAAAGGTGGAAAATTCTGCAGAATTTGCCACCTTTAACGTTACTTACCGTCAACTACGCTTCTTTTTCTGTATCACCATCAGTGGCCTGAGATAAAAGTGTATCAATCCGGTTAATATCGCGCGGGAAAAGTGTGGCTTCTTTAACATTTTTCACCCCACAGAATTTAGCGGTCAGCCGCTCTAAGCCCATCCCCCACCCACCGTGCGGTGGGATACCGTACTTAAAGGCTTGTAAGTAAAAACCAAATTTATCCGGGTCGAGCCCCTTACTTTCGGCTTTACTGCGTAGGGTCGTAAGGTCATGCACGCGTTGGCCGCCGGTTGTGATCTCTACTCCGCGGAAGAGAAGATCAAAACTTTTGGTAAAACCAGGATCGGCGGCATCTTCCATCGTGTAAAACGGCCGTTTTGCCACTGGGTAGTGGGTAATGAATATAAAGTCACTCCCAAGCTCGGCTTTAGCATAGTCGCATAGCCACCGTTCGTCTTCTGGCTCTAAGTCTGGTTCGTTGGTTTTGTCTTGCCCGGTTTTTTCTTTGATTAAAGCCTGCGCCTCTCGCAGCTTCAGGTGTGGGAAGATGTCGCCATCTGGGATCAGCGGTAGCTCTGTTTCAAGGGTAGCTAGTTCCGCCGCGTGGTGCTCTTTGAGGTAGGCCGTGATGTGTTTCATTAAACCCGTCTCCACTCTCATAATGTCAGTATGATCCTGGATGAAACCCATTTCCATATCAAGTGAGGTGTATTCACTTAAGTGGCGCGAGGTGGCACTTTTTTCCGCGCGAAAGGCCGTAGCAAAAGAAAACACTCGCTCAAACACCCCGACCATAATCTGTTTGTAGAGTTGCGGGCTAGTGGCTAAGTACGCCGTACGATCCTTAAAGTATTCCACCTTAAACACTTCAGACCCACCTTCAGCGTCACCACCTACGAGCTTCGGCGCTTGAAACTCAGTAAAGCCTGCTTGACGAAGATAGTCACCGTAACAGCGGGTGATGGCCGCCTGAATGGTGAAAATTGCCCGCTCCCGCACGCGGCGAAGCGTCAGCGGGCGATTATCGAGCAAGGCCTCAATACTTAGCTCCGCCGCCATATCAAATGGTAACGGATCAGCAGTATTTAGAATGGTGATACTGGTGATTTCAAGCTCTATGGCGCCGTTTTGCACTTTAGCGTTGATCATTTTTTCTGGACGTTTGTTTACCTTTCCTGTCACCGCTACCGCGTACTCGAGTCCGAGATTAGTAGCGACGACTAGGACTTCTGGTTTCCCAAAAACTACGCCCTGAATGACGCCAGTACGGTCCCGAAAATCAAAAAATGCCATCTTGCCCTGTAAGCGCATCACCGCCACTGTAGCATTGATAATAACTTCTTGATCTACGTATTCGTTTAAGTTTTGTATTACTATACGGTTCATAACTAATTAATTTTAGGTTTGATCACTACTAACATCTGCTGGCCTTCGGGGCCAATAAATCCTCTTACTTCAATATCAGATTTTTGGTAATTATGTATAAATTCTAAAATATTTTCAATTTCGTGATCACCCCAGTGCCTTTTAGGAATATGTTGGAGAACGAAAAAGAAATCTTGCGCAGTCAAAATATTTTTTTCTAACAGCTCTTGTTTTCCATCGTCAGACACTTCTAGTACCTGTAAGCCATTTTCTTGTGCAAAATTAATAATGGCATCTGAGTGTGGTGTATACACTTCTTGCCAACTCGCTTCTTTTGGTATTACTTCAGACATATAATCGCCCCTACAAATATTACTTGTAATATTTGTAGGGGCGATTACAAATCTAATTTGCTAGTCGCGGTGCCACCCTACTTCCCTACCAATGAATTTAAGGTAGGCTTTATTATGATCAAATGTATACCCGGATAAATGGGAGGGTTCAATTAATTTGAAACACTCTCTTTATTTGCACACCAACGTTGTCAACGTTTTACAGGTAATCTTGATTATACTGATTTATAACGTCATGCCAATAGCTGTTCGCACTTTTCTTAGGGTTGAGCTAGAGACAGCTTTTGCTTGACTAGCGCCGCTTTCAAGTACGGCCTTGACGTCATCTTCAGTGATTTGACTGCGTTTTTCACGCATTGGTGCGATGAAGGTTTCAAGATCATCGATCAAGATTTTTTTAAGATCACCATAGCGACCTTTGTTTTCTTCATACAGTGGTACGAGTTCCACTTCACTTTTCAGCAGGCGGTGAATGGCGTACACGTGTTCTGGTCTATCACCAGCCGAGTCGGTGACGATACTCATCACGGCTTTTTCGAGCTCTTTGGCGGTACCAAAAAGTGGAATGATGTTACCTTTGCTTTTGCTCATCTTCCCGCCGTCCGTACCAGGGACGATGCCGACACTTTCAAGAATGTTTGTTTCTGGTTCCTTAAGAGTGTCTCCAAACGCGCGATTAAATTTTCCTACTGCTTCACGGGTGTATTCGAGATGTTGTCGTTGATCCTCACCAACGGGTACAATATCAGTGCCATAGAGCGTAATATCGGCTGCTTGCAGCATTGGATAAGTAAAGAGACCCGCGTTGGCTTCCATTCCTTTCACCACTTTATCTTTATAGGCGTGGCCGAGCTCTAAGAATGGGACTGTTACAAGGCAGTTGAGTACCCATGCCAGTTCCATATGATCTTGGTTGTCAGACTGACGGAAGATAATACATTTCTTAGGGTCAACACCGGCGGCGAGATAGTCTTTTACGACATTGATTGTATTGCGCCGCATTGCCTCTGGATCATGTAATGAAGTAAGTGCGTGATAGTCGGCCACCATAAGAAAGCTGTCGTATTCTTCATACATATCTACAAACGGTTTTAAAGCACCGAAGTAGTTTCCAATGTGAAGATCGCCTGAAGATTGTAAGCCAGTGAGTAAGCGTTTTTTGGTAGTATTCATAGGAGTAAGTGTACCAAATACCATGAGTGAATGAAAGAATAAAATTAATAATTAACTTACCCCCTCTGACCGTAGGTTTTATCTATGGACGTGGTAGGTAATAAGGACTACGTTTGCATTGGTAAAGATAAAACAAAAGTTGATCCCAGTCCATCACCACCAGAAGTAACAGTGATATCCCCCCCCATCTGTTTTGCCATTTTGTGAGCCACAAACAGTCCTAAACCAGTACCGGTCACATTGACTGCATTGGCATTTTTAGCGCGTTGAAACTTACCAAATACCTGCTCGAGTTCATCAGCCTTAATGCCAATGCCTGTATCGGTGATATCAACGTAGATTATTCTAGTGTCAATATCTTCTCGAAGCAGTACGGTGATAGTGCCTTTAGGGGTGTATTTTAAGGCGTTATTAATAAGGTTGTGCAAAATTTGTCTCGTCTTACCGAGGTCAGCTTGGACAACTCCGGAGCTGACTAATTTTGACTTGAAGAGTAGTAGTAGACCTTTTTTAATGGCTTCTGAACGTTTATCATCGACTATATGTAAGGCTTCTTCTGCTAGTTTAAACTCTGAAAGTTCGTATTTCATATTTCCTGCTTCAATGCGAGAAACATTAAGATAGTCTTCTATCGATGAGGTCATAGTCGTACTAGAGTCCGCAATGCGGTTGATCGCCTCTTGGGCTTTTTGAGGCAGTTTACCAAAAGCACCTTCACTCAGCATTGATGCGTAGCCACGTATAGAAGTCAGCGGGCTGCGTAACTGATGTGAAGCAATCGATACAAATTCTGATTTCATTTTGTCTAAGCTGCGTAGTCGCTTATTGGCACGCTGCAGATTATCTGAAAGTAGCTGCACTTCACTTCGTTGCTCAATTTCTTTATAAACAGATCGTAGCAAAAATATACCAGCAATTGCAGAAAGAATAAGTGTGAGGGTGGTCAAGAAGACCGTGGTAGGCGTGGAGTTAGCGTAGGTGTATTGTGAAGCAATGAGAATAAGTAGTCCTATCACTAATACCTCAGCTGCCTGAGCGCCAACGTTAAACGTTTTATAACGAACAATTAATACCGCAATGACCACCATAAAAAAAGTCATACCAAATAATCCGTAAAATTCTATTTGAGAACTATCGTAGAAATCAGCAATAGCCGCCATGCTTCCTAAGTAGACCATGCCAAAAAAAGAAAATAAGAAAAGTTCAATACCGACTCCTAGAATAAGTGTCTGATTACGGGTCTTGGTAGTCTGCTGCCGCCAGTGGTTATAGAGTAAAACGGCAATCCAGATCATCGCAATAAGACCGAGAAATGAGTAATAGGTTAAAAACAGTACTCCTTCGTAATCAAATGCATCACAAGAATCTAAGTTGAAACCACCTACATTAAAATTTGTAGAGGCTAGAAGTAATACTGGTAAGAGAAGTAGCGACAGGATAGATTTTATGTGTAAGGAAATATCTTGCTGAGTCGTGAAGACGTATATAAAATAAATAGATAGTACAGAAATGAGTGCTTGTAAAACACCGAAAAATGTCCAAGAAAATAAAATTACATCACTGTGAATATTGGTCCAGGCAAGAAGATTAATAAACACCCATAATGCGAAGCACATAGCTATCGCAAATAAGAGTCTGTTTAACAATAAATACCGGGCGTTAAAAAAAACGTAGAAACCTACAAAACAAGCAATAATCATTGCAGGAATATGCGCGTAGAATAACAGGCCGGGTAAATCGGGAGTGTAGAATAAAAAAGTTGGCTCAGGAAACCAGTGACAAATCATACTAATTAAATTCGTCAGTTACGCAAACTTCAATGTCAGGATCACATAATGTAAGATGACAGGATTTTTCGTTTACATCGCATACGTTAGCAGCGCTACAGTCTAAGATACTTGTCCCACACTGTGCTCTTACCGCGTAAGCTTTACGTTCAATCATACTGTAGTGATAAGTGTCTAAGCAGGCTTCGTCATCGCAACCTATAAAACATGCTTCCATAGTAGAGTCGCAGGGCACCTCGTACGTGACTAGATAATCGTTTAGAACTATAAAGCGAAAGTACCCTGAGGCAATCAGTAATAGGAGTAAGGTTCCTATTACTAAAGAAAAAAAATATTTGTTGACGTACTCCATACTACACTTTGTAGTATAACAATTGATTGCAGAGAATATTTTATTAATGTGTATAGCTTTTTTGTGCAATGATGATGTCTTCCGCAAACTTTTTTACCTCCTTGGGATAGGAATTAACGTCAATTACTTTTTTATTAGTTTCTGGGTCTAAGGGTGCGATGAGCGGTGTATGGCCAAAACGAGCTTTGGTAATTTTCATGGCTGGTAATATGACAGCTTGTACGAAATCTATTTCATCGGGTTCGTAGTATTCCAGCATAATGCCATCTCGGATTAAAAGAGCTAGCATGCTCTCGTAGAGTGAAATGAGTTTACCTCTTGAGTGTCTGTCGACCCAGGCTGATTCATCAACCATATGCAGGTATTTAGGAAACATTTGTTGCGAGATTGTTTTATGAAAATCTACTAGACGAGTACCGGCAATCGTTTCGACATCCATGAGTCGCTTCCCTTGCTGAGTGGCAAAATTTACTATTGTTTTAAACTCGACGATACCGTCACCTGTACGCGACGTACCAGTAATAATTGGTAATTTAGCTAAATTACGTTTGAGGCTACTATGCGAGCTGAATATATCTGTATGGTCTTCACCAATTATTATAGGGAAGTTGTAATGGCTCACTTGTTTGATATAACGTAAGGTCTCAAAGTCTGGTGTTGCGACGTAGCGAGAAAAATAAAAAATTGGTTTTTTATTTTTAAAATGAGCTGGTACGTCATTCTGGAGAAAATTTCTGATATCTTTCTTCAGTCTAGTATCTTTACGACGTTCCATGATTTCTTTAACGCAGGTATCAAGCGGTGTATGAAACTTGGTGAGGTACCACTGGTAGCGTAAATTTTGATAAGTTTGTGAAATAGAAAACATAGTTAATTTTATCTTAACTATTAAGAGCGATGACTACCGTTCCGCAAGCGATTAAAATAATTGAGGCACTGATAAGTAACCAAGCGCCTACTCCTTTTTTTTCTGTTGAGATAGACGAGAAGCCGAGCAGTGCAAGCGATCCACCGATAATACCGATCGCAATTGGTTGGGTGGCATTGAACGCGGTGACGACAAAAACCGATGGGCCAAGAGTATTGGCTAGGTTGGTAATGTACGCCCCACCAGAGTCTAGAATTTCATTAAAAAATTGAATACCTACGGCTTTGTAGTTCGCGTGCTTACAGAAGGTGTTAAAATTTTCTCGGTAGGGTTGCCATAATACGTAGATGCAGATTCCAGTTAGTAAACTACCGATACCAGCCCAAAATCCCACAGTGCTAAAATTACTTGCAACTGCTGCGTCCTTGAACAGTACGTAGATAAGGGCAACTAATATAACTGAAATCGACATCATGCCAATAGTTCCCCAGTTGATACTTCGGCTAGTTTTCCCCTCCTCGTTTTCTTCTGATTCGATGGAAAGCAAGATCCCACCACCAACGATCAGGAGCGCACCTACAATCTGCATCATAGGTGGAAATATACCGTATGTAGCTTCCATCGCAAGCGCAAATACCGGCACAGCTTGAAATAATGGTCCTGCAATGATAGCGCCACTTCGTTCTGTTGCGTAAAGATATGGAATCACCCATAGCGCTTCAAGTACGCCGACTAACAATGCCTGAATCCAGATCGGTCTTTCAAGAAAAAAACTTTGTCCTGAGTAAATAATAATTGCTGCAAACACAAGGGCAACGACGAGTCCAAACAGTGTCGAAATAATTACCATGGTGCCTACTTCTTGCTCGTACTTACTGAGGAGCAATTCGTCAATGTAGTTACCTGCGGCGTACATCACGCTAGCGAGGAGGATGAGGAGTACCCAGGGAGTGGTCAAAAATGTGGCAACAGTAACGAAAGTTTCTTGAAACATAATTTAGGTAACAAACAGGATGATGATTGGCGCTATAAGCCAATAGAAAAAAGTATTTTCTGAACCGAAGAGATAGTGTATCGGCGAACCCGGAGTAATGAAATCAGTAATCGGTAGAACGTGGTAGCTATAAATCATAACTAGTATCGTGCCTCCTGCCGCTAAGAGTATTTTACGGCCAAAACCCTCAAATGAACCTTCATCGTACTCACGCGGTAGTATACGGATAAACAGCCAGGTCGCAATAACGGCAATTAGAGCAAAAATAAAAAGTCGTAGTATTGCTTCATTACTTATTGAGGAGGAGCTACTAAGTAACGCGTCGTAGAACGGAAATTCAATTGAGATGAGTAAAGCGAGGTATAGGCCTAGAATTATATTGGTGACTGTCTGTCGCCCCTTCTTGAGAGCAAACCCAAGAAAAATGCTAAACACTACGATGAGGTATATTGACTCTCTAAAAAAGCTGATAAGGGTTTCAAGTTCCACCCCGTAATTATATGTTTTTTATTTAAAAATTCTGCAGCGTTTGGGTTTTATGTGTATAACTTAGTAGTCGATCATAAACTAACGTACACCTTATCGCTAGTCAGATTATTTATGTATGTGGTAGTGCGGTTAGTGGCGCACCGAATGTGGGTAAAGCGTCCGTTCATTTATTAGCTCCAACAATAGGTAGAAATTAATTTTGTAATTCTACCAAGATTGGAGATATTCCTCGGCTTACAGCCTCCATTTATACAATTCCAACATTTGGGCTGATTAATATTTAGGTAAGTAGCAATACTAAATACCCTCTCCCTTGAGTTCTTCCACTAGCTTACGAGCTTTGCGAGATAATTTTTGGGGAAGGTCGACCGAGATCTTGACCATGAAGTCGCCGCGACTACCTTGTGCTTGGCTCGGCACCCCTTTGTTCTTCATCCGTAACAACTCGCCGTGTTTGATACCGGCGGGTATTTTTATGTCGACAGCACCATCGAGCGTATCGACTTTGTAGATACTACCTAAGAGGGCGTCAGAGAGCTTCACGTGCAGGTCGCGGTAAAGTGTCGTACCATCACGGCGGATAGAGGCATGGCTCTTAACGTGGATCTTAATGTATAGATCACCGGCGGCGCCACCAGGGATCGCTTCCCCCCGGCCGGTCATACGGATCATCTCACCATTCTCAATCCCGGCTGGAATCTTTATCTCAATCTCCTCCTCTTTGCGTCGCACTCCCGCTCCAGCACAATCTGAGCAGCGCTCTTTAGGTACTTTGCCTTTACCGTTACAGACGCTACATTCACGTACAGTCTGCACTTGACCCATGAAGGTATTACGCGTCTCCCGTACGCGGCCTTGGCCGTTACAGGTTTCGCAGTTGATCAACTCAGTCCCCTTCTTGGCACCACTCCCAGAGCAAATATCGCACGTACTGTTCTTAGTAAGTAAAACATTACGAGTGACACCAAAGACAGCATCGGCAAATACCAATTCAATATCTATTGAGATATCGCGACCACGGGCTTGGCGACGATTAGCACCACCACCGAAGAAGTCACTAAACATATCTCCCATGTCAAATTCAAAGCCTTGACCACCACCAGCTTGTTGCTGGAAATCACCCCAATTAAACCCGCCACCAGGCTGACCACCGCCATTATAGGCTTGACCGTAGGTGTCGTACTCAGCTCGTTTTTTCTCATCACCAAGCACTGAATAGGCTTCGCTAATTTCTTTGAACTTGGCTTCGTCACCAGTTTTCTTGTCCGGGTGGTATTGCCCCGCTAGTTTTCGGAAGGCTTTTTTAACCTCGTCTTTACTGGCGCTTTTTGTCACTCCTAATGTTTCGTAATAATCTTTTGCCATACCTAATTTCACTACTTTATAACGCTACTGTGCTTAGGTGTGGACGGAACTATTTCCGCCCACTGGTGAACACACTATTTTTTAGGTTCGCTGTCTTTACCTTCTTCGTGTTTCTCGTCCGCTACCTCGGCATCGCGCACCTCGGCATTAGCGTCGGTTGGTTGTTCAGTCTGATTGTCTGCGGTAGCTGCTTTTTGCATAGCTTCACCAATCTTTTGCATGGCAGTCGAAAGGGCTTCGTTAGCAGTGGTAATTGCCGCCAAATCTTCTTTGTCCTTCACTTCTTTAAGTGAGGTAATTTTTTCAGCTACGTCTTTCACTATTTCCACCCCTGCTTTCTCACCGTGATCCTTGACCGACTTTTCAGCCGTGTAGATCATTTGATCAGCGAGGTTGCGGGCTTCGATCAATTCTTTCTTCTTCTTGTCTTCATCGGCGTGATCTTCGGCATCTTTTTGCATCTTCTCGATATCAGCTTCTGATAAACCAGAGTTGGCTTCAATCCGAATCGACTGCTCCTTATTGGTCGCTTTGTCTTTAGCAGTGACATTTAGTACACCGTTACTATCAACATCAAAAGTTACTTCTACTTGTGGTACACCACGCGGCGCCGGTGGAATACCATCTAAAATAAACTTTCCGAGTGATTTGTTGTCGTTCGCCATTGGCCGTTCACCTTGAGTGATGTGAATTTCAGTAGAGGTTTGGTTGTCTGCAGCGGTAGAGAAAGTTTGTGACTTCTTTGTTGGGATATGGGTATTTTTCTCAATGAGTTTGGTTGCTACTCCACCCATGGTTTCGATTCCAAGTGAGAGTGGGATAACATCAACGAGCGTAATGTCCTGCACGTCACCCTGGAAGATGCCGGCTTGAATCGCGGCTCCAAGTGCTACTACTTCATCGGGGTTCACGCTTTTGTTTGGCTCTTTACCAAAGAGGGCTTTAACTGCAGCGACGACCGCTGGCATACGGGTTTGGCCACCAACCAGGATGATTTCGTCGATGTCTTCTTTCTTTAGTGATGATGCTTCTAGAGCCCGTTTGGTGATCTCAATCGAACGGTCGATATATTCAGCCGCTAACTCTTCGAGCTTAGATCTTGTCAAGGTGATCAGAAGATTCTTGGGGGCACCGTCGATGTTAGCGATAAATGGAATGTTAATTTCGGTCGTAGGCGAGCTTGAAAGTTCCTTCTTGGCTTTTTCGGCCTCATCGTCGAGTCGTTGGAGGGCTAAAGGATCTTTACTAAGATCAATCCCTTCTTCTTTTTTAAATTCATTAATGAGGTACTGCACGATCTCGTGGTCAATATCTCGACCACCCATACGGGCATCGCCGTCAGTTGATTGGACTTCGATCACATCATCTCCTACCT
>Ga0136588_1000470_pt1 | contig 14827 bp, 14 predicted proteins | sample AntRauMFilla1564_FD_104782 | JGI IMG/M metagenome (GOLD analysis project Ga0136588, IMG submission 104782) | Saline lake microbial communities from Rauer Islands, Antarctica - Metagenome Filla 1 #564 | ecosystem: Environmental > Aquatic > Non-marine Saline and Alkaline > Saline | place... | reverse complement strand
CATGACTCATCTGAGTCTCTTCCGCTTCGAATACCAATAACTTGTATTCTACTCCTTTTCAGGATAGTCGTTGAACTTTAACAATGTTAAAAGTTATATTTAATAGCTATGTCTAAATGACGTTTCCTCTGTTTTATTTTTTCAACCATAGACTTTGTAAAGAATTCGTTACTCTTTGTAATTTGAGAGATAGACGAACCTTTTTCTAGTTTTAGACAAATGTCTTCAATTTGTTTTTTTGTAAGATATCCATTGTGTTTTCTACTTGGTTGTTTTTTTACATTTTTAGATTGAGTTATATACTGTAAGTTCTTTAAGCTAGGATTTTGTCTATCTCCATCTATATGGTCACAAACTTCATCCTTGGGTTTATTTCCCACAAAGGTCTTTATTACCATTAAATGAACAAGTCTACTGACTTTTTTCTTATCTTTGTCTAATAGTCTAATTTGTAAGTAACCAGTTTGATGATGTGGTTGTGATTTCAGTAAAACTCCTTCTTTATTTATAATTTTACCATAGTTCGAAATTTTATAATGGTTAATTACCTCTTCTGAAATAGGCTTAAAAACCTCATCTCTTTCTAGTTCAAATATAGTGTTCTTATACTTTGCTCCAATTCTTCTAGCCGTCGTATATAAAGATTTGATATTCTTATACCCTAAACGATTGGCTAATTCTCTATAGTTACAACCAACTTTAGGATACTCTTCTTTTATAATTCTTTTCTTTTCTTTAAACGTCATTTATTCACCTCCTTTGTTATATATATAACATTGTTCTTAGCTGCTGATTGTCTTTGCCATTACGCAGTAAGAGTTTCCAGCAATTCAAAAGATTTATAGAACCCAGTTTTTACTTTAGGCTCTCCAGAAATTCTCATAGTTTGAACGTGTTCGTGCAAGGCTTCTCTTGCAGGCTTTTTCTTATACAATATAGTATTGTTACTCATTTGCCTATGCTTTATACTCGTATCCATTTGCCATTTGCCATTAACTTCTGTATACAAATTAGTCTTTGCATTCCTTGTTTCGTAATCGTCAGCAGATACTAAGGCAATTTCGGCTGCTCTCCTTACACCACCAACAACTATTGCTTCTGCTATTAATCCATTCATATCTAACATATCAATAGGCTTAAGTTTAATTCTATGTCTAGTTAATTTATTACCATTAGAATTTTTAACGATTTTATCTATTCCACTAAAAGATTCTTTTAAAGGTATGTGACCACTAGCCGTGCCTCCGAATGTCTTTAGTATCTCTCCCGCAGGGCGGACATTGTCATAATTAAATAAAATAGTTTTCACTAAATTATCACTCGAACTAGCTTTATAGTTGACTAAGAATTCTAAATAAGTCTTTAACGATTCAGTCCAACCTCTCTTAGAATCTCCAACTACAATTTCTAGTATAGAATTGTTATTTAATGTTGTTGTTGTTAACTCTTGTCTATCTAGTCTTGGTACAGGCTGATAGTCCTTGTGAATTATTTCTATGTCTTGTCTTACTGGTTGTATCTTTTCAACATCCTCTTTCAGTATTCTATATCCGACACCGCTACCTAGCATTAATAAATACATTGCGTCAACTAGGTTAAATATATCATCCATTGTGACATAACTACAATTAAAAGCACTTTGGAAATTTCTTTCAATAGATTCTGTCCCACCTGTATATCTGATTCTGCCAGAAGAGAATACTTTGAAATGGTACATCAAGTCAAATAATTCCTCTGCTTTCTCAGAGTTGCCTTTGGGGTCCAACTCTATCATATAGTCCACAACTCTTGCGTTCATTTCCAACCAAGTTTCTCGTCTATTTACGCCTTTAATAAATCTAGAGTACGTTCTATAGAAAGTAAACTTTGATAACTCTGAGTCAAAAGGATTTGGGTCTCTAGCATAATCTCTTAAAAACTCTTTACTCAAGTATTTAAATTTCTTATAAGGGTGCCATCTCTCTCTTATCTGCTTATGCTTTTCTCTGTATAGTATAAAAGCTTTTACTACTTTGCCTTGGTCTGCGTGTACTAGTTCAGACTCAACCATATCTTGGACTTGTTCTATTGTAAAACTTCTCCCCATAAAATCTTCATGGTATTTAGCCTCTTCTTCTATATTTCTTCCTATGTCCGAACACAGCTTCATATCAAGTTCTACGTCTTTAACATCTGAAAAGGCTGAGGCTATAGCATTAATAACCTTTCCTTTTTGGAATTCTTCTTCACTTCCATCTCTTTTAATAATAAACATATATCACTCCTTTATTCTTTTGTCGTGTAAACTCTATTATAACATAGATTTTCATTGTTGTCAAGTTTATACGAAAAGATTTTCCATTATCATATCTATTTTTTGATATAATTCTTCTTTTGTTGTGTCATTAGATATGTCAAGCATCTCTTTATCCTCTGCTCCTCTTTCTGACTCATGGTCAAATCTATTTATGTCACATGAGCCATCTCTGTGCTTCACTCTTTGTTCTGCTAAATCTAATGAAGCGGAAATTCTAATAGGTAAAAAGTTGTTTTCCAATCCCCAAAGGTATTCATTCTCTTGTCTTAGGTCTGATATAACTAACTTATCTGTTCCTACTAATTTCTCTATATCTTTTATCTTTCTCTCCATTTCATCTATCCAAACATTTTGGTTTAAAGACCGAAATCCTTCTCCTATGGATTGTAACAATACTCTATCTTTATCTTTCATATCGAAGTACTGATTAGCTATCGTATAAATAGCTCCAGCAAAAGAAACCTTGGTGTACCCATACTTACTAACCAAGTAGTCTGCCACTGTATCTTTACCACATCCTGGGCTAGGTGAACTTAACATTATTCTCATATTTTATTCTCCTATTCTTTTTAAATCATCAATTTGGTAAGCCTTGTCGTCTCCTTTTACATATACCAAGTTACCGAGTCTAGCAAAAACTTTTAGAACTGTATTTATCGAATACTTTTCCGTACCCTCTCTAAAAACAACAGAGTCTCCTATATTTATTCTCATATGACTCCCCCTTTCACTTTTCATTAACTCAATAAATGAGAAACTTCCGATACTACTTCTCTCATAGGTCTTTACAAAAGATGCTATAAAAGCTTTACTAACTTTCTTAATCTCCACCGCACTTGGCGGAACGTCTAATATAAATTCTTTGTTTGAAGAAAGTAGGCTTAACGCAAATGTTAAATTCAATTGATTGTCTCCAAAATCAAAGAAGTCATCCACCTCCTGTTTTTCTTCTTCTGTTATTAATTCAGTGCAGAAAAAATTGACTTTCTTTCCACATAAAATCTCTAACTCAAATGTTAATAAATAACTATAATTCATATATTACCTCCTATTTGTATTTTCTATCTTAATTATATTATACCATTTAAGTAAAAGAAAGTCAAGGTTTTTCTTACAAAAGTTAACTATACTTTTCACTTCTCATTTCTAATTTTCCATCATCTGTTATTTTTTCAATTAAATAAACTAAACTCTGCTTTGTCCTAGAATAATCTTTTCCCCTAAAAGTGGTTTCGCTTGACCTATATCCAGTAATCATAACTTTATTGCCCCTACTAAAGAAACTACTATCTATAATAGAGTTATTCTTTTTAACTTGTCTATCGTAGTATGCAAAATCAGAGCCTTTAAACTTTACAGTGACAACTCCACTTCTAGTTAATATTTGAGTCATATGTTTATTCTTACTTCTGCTAAGGCAAGTTCCAATTATTGTTGATAGGTGAAATACTGGATACTTGTCTTTCCAATAAAACTTCACAGGTTTTATTTTTAAGTCTTTAAATTTATCCACAAATGGATAATATTCATAGTTTATATAGTCTAATTCATTGTCTGTGGCGTAATAAGATATAGAATCCATCTCCCATTTACCTATTGTACCTTCAGTATAATGAGATGCTTCTTCTTCTATTATGATTTTATTATATTCTTTTAAAAGTTCTTTTTCATTCTCTTTAATAAATTTTCTTAACTTGTCTGCATCTTTTTTATAGGTAGACTCAAAAACTGATGACTCTACTAAATACTTATCTTTCTTGTAAACAACCTTTAACTCTGGATGTTCTGTGTTTAAGAATTCAATCATCATTTCTTGTAAAGGAAAGTATTTTTTACTACCTATTTTTATTTCTTCGTTTGAATGTAATATTTTTCTTAAATACCACATAATTGAACTATTCTTAACTTTTGTATTACTAAAAAACTTAGCATTAAATAGTCCAGCCATATTCCTTAAAGACAAGGCAGTTTTTACTTTTGCTTTTCCAGCAATATAATCCATTAATAATTCTCTTCTGTCTTTTTCTTCAATATTCCTGAAAGCATTAGACTTAATCAAGGATATATTTTTTCTCTTTGATGGTTTTATTCTTTTATAAAAGTCTCCATAGCTAGTGTATGGTCTACTCTCTACTATTTCAGTAACAAGGTCATCACCAACGTAAGACATTCCTTTTAGTCCAAATAATATAACTCCTCCATCAAAGTCTGGGGTAAATACATATCCAGATTTATTGATGTCTGGAGGTGCTATTGTTATTCCAACTTGCTCCATATTACTAATTGCCACAGCTACTTTACCATAATTAGAAGATGTGTTCTTATCTCCATCTTGGTCTATTGCACCACTTTCAACTGTTAAACAAGCTGAGTTCCAAGCTAAGTCATTGTACTCATATGTTAAGTTTAAAATTTGTAAAGCTATCATAGAATAAGGTAGAGTATGATTTCTGCTGAAACTATCATGTTATTCCCACATTTTTGTGGGCATGGACTAACTCTTTAAAGTTTAATATCTTTATATCTAAATCCATAACCCCAAGCACTCTTTCTGTTTCCTTTCAATACTTGAGATATATAACCATTATCTTTTTTATTAAAATAGGGATAAACATTACTAACATTTTTAAACACTTTGAGTATCTCACCAGTTTGTAAATTATACATTTCTACAGTTTGATTTCTCAATTTTACGCTGTCTACGATACTCTTTATCACCCTAGTATCATTGGAAAATCTTCATTGAAATCCATTGTAGTTCTTTATACCATAGGTGCAACAATGACTAATTGACCTTTCGTTTAAGTCAAGTTCTTTTGCTGCGTTAGTCATACTGGGGAACTCTTCCATAAATTCTCCACGTAGGTTGTATCGAGAAACAGGTTTCCCTAACAAATCATGGCTAGAAGCGTGTTCCATATTTTCTTTACTGGTCACTAACTCCAAGTTACTGTTGTCGTTGTTATTTTTATCACAGTCAATGTGATTAACTTGTAAACTAGTGTCTCAATGTTTTCCATATGCTTTTACTACAAGTCTGTGAATATACTTGTAATAGATATTCCCATCTACACTCAGTGCGACTAGATGATACCCAGTTGGTAAGAACTTGTGTTTAATTACTTTATTAGTTTTCGTGTTTATAACTTTTCCTTTTTTGCTAATTTGATACTTGGTTTTTTTATTTTCTATAAAAATACTTCTCATTAGAATCTTCTCCTCTCTAATAAGATATTAAACTTTATCCACTGTTTGGAGAATAGGAATTTCACCTAAACTCTACTTCCCTTGCGGGAATAGTCTCTACACTCGCTTTCGCTAGCACGGGATTGTCATATCCATAAATGGACTTAGATTTCCCCGTTAGCACTAAATTAATAGTACACCCTATATTTATAGGTTAAGTGGAATGGGCAATTTTATTTACCCAAGTTGAGGAACTACACAATGATTCCATACGTAATTTATTATTTCCTCTCTTGCTCCAGTTCTTTCTTTCGCTTTATCGAAGTAATCTTCCTTTAACTTATCTATTAATTTAGCTTTCTTCTTTGCTATGGCTTTTCTAGCCTTATGTGCTTCTACAACAGTAAAGCCAGATATGGATTCGTCCATTAGGATTTCCATAATGTCTTCTTGTGTAGCCGCAATGCCGTAACTTTTATCTAAGTGTTTTTTCATTGTCATTATTTCATCTTCATTTAAGCCTTGTAGGTGCATTTCTTCATACCAAAGACTTATATCTTTTCTAAACTTAATAAACTTATCTAATGGTTGAATACTCCCTCCACTAGATGATAATCTCATTAATGAGTTTGCTGTTGCCATCTCTACCAATGAATGAGGTGCTACTTCTCTTATAGCTTTAGAACCTACCATTGTATCAAATTGGAATAGAGAAACAATTTCACCTTTCGCAGCTTTATCCCACATTTCTAAATTGTCATATTCAAGAACAGCAGGAGATAAATATTTATCGTAAGTCTCTCTTAGTGTTTCTTGTCTTTCCATCGCACCGTTGGTGATTAAATGGTTCATAGTTATTCTAATCTTATCTAGAATTTTTACAGTTAAGAAGTCAAATTTGACTCCTCCCATAAAGTCTGAATCTGACATGTCAAACTGAGTTGTAGGAACGTCACTCGGAGACATCATTAAAGCATTCCTTTTGTAATAAGGTTCATTGTATATATAAATACCAGAGGCATGTATACTTCTCTTATCTATAATTCCTTCGAATGCTAGTATCGTCTCCTGTAATTTTTTATCTTCATATTCCCCCAACTTAGACACAAACTCTTGTTGGACTCCTCTTTCCTTTTCTTTATTGCCGAATATAACGTCTGCTAATGGTCAGTTAGCACCTCTCTCCTCTGGAACCAATCCAGTTAAGTATAGTGCTTCTGACTCATCAATACCTAAACCACGACAAGCAGATGTTATACTACTCCTAGAGCCAATTGTTCCAAAGGTGGCTATGTTTAATACTCTATCTTCTCCGAACTCTACATTTAAAGCCTTAAGTATTTGACCTCTCTGTGACTTTTGTGAATCCAAGTCAATATCCATAATGTCTGGTCTGTCTTTGTGGATAACATGTTATTCCTACATTTCTGCAGGCACGGACTATATCTTATTCTTGGGAGAGAATAATATTGTAGTATCTTCCTTTTTTTATTCCACGTTCTATTCCTTTTCTAATGCTTTCAATCGTATTAGCCTTTATTGGATATTGGATTTTCTTTAAATATCTTGCACCATTTTTGTAAGACTTGAACTTTTTAGTTTCGCCACTCGGAAACTTCATGGTAAAAGCATTCCCGAAATGTGTATTTGCACCATATAGGTCGATTCCTGATTCTCTTACTCTGGAAGAAACACTACTATAGTCTATCCCAAAATAATTACCAACCTTCCTACAGCTTTTTAACTCCAAATACTTATCGATAATTTCTTTGTCTGAATAAGGAATTCTTTTTGCTTTTAAATGTCCTCCTGTAGTAGCGTTATACCCATAATTAAAAGAGTTATACTTATTTATATAGTGTTTCTCTCTTTCATCCATTTTATCTTTGTTAACTTTCTCCAATAAAAGTATTTTAAAGTTTTTTACACCATATTTATTTATTGCATGATAGAGAGGCATTGTTTTTATCCTCATCATTCTTGATTCACTGACATGCTCTTTAAATCTATCTTCTATTGGTTTTATTGTCTGTCCTATATATACTCTATCATTTACAAGATTGGTTATTAAATATATGTTTCCCATAACTCATCTCTTTTCTTTTCTTATTTCATCTCTCCCAAGATTCTCGCACTTCAAATGGAAGTCAAATCCACCTTACTAATTAGTCTCTACACCTTTAATTAAACTTGGCACGGTATTGCCATATTGCTTTTCACAACTTAGGTTTCACCGTTAGCACTAAACTAATAGCACACCTGCTGACTAAACAGTTCACGAAATTTTTTACTATACCTCACGGCATAGGGAAGCCTATCTGTCTTTGTTGACCTCCACCAAGGAATATCCCATTTTAAAGGGTTTATTTGTATTATGTCTATCAAGTAATTTATTAACAATCCTGTTGCTGAACCTCTTGAAGGTCCTACAAGACTGTCCCCCTCTTCCCACATTATTTCAACTAATCTCTTTGTTGTCAATAAATAATTAGCCATATTCTTACCAATTCTCTCACTCGTTCCGAGTATATGTTCTAGTTCTACATCCACTCTTTGTAGTACTTCTTCTGTTGGTTCAATATCTTTTTTACTCTTTATTCCTCTCAACGTATGATAAATTAGAGCCTTATCATATCTGTCCTGGCTATTTAAGTATCTAGTAATGTATTTATACCCCTTAAACATTTCTTTTGTCTTAGAGTCAAATTCGTGGTCTTCAACTGGAACTTTGGTTATATCTACTGATTGAGCCAGACTAATATTCTGACATTGCTCTCCTATAATCAATGTGTTTCTAAAGCATTCGTCTATTTCTTCTTCTGAAATGTGATTGTGCATTATTTCTTTTATCTCTTCTTCTGACATCATATAGGTAAAACCATAAAAGGCATCGACTTCTCTCTCTCCTTCTTGAGATTGTAAGAAAGCTCTATGAATACTTCTATCTTTTTTTGACAGATAATGAGAGTCAGTAGTTATTATACTCTTAATGTCTTTTGAATCTCCTATTGATTTTATCATTCTATTTACCATAGTTTGTTCCTCTGATGTTGATGGTTGTAATTCAAAAAAGAAATTATCTTTTTCAAAAGTATTGATACACCACTTAATAAACTTCTTAACTCTATCTTGAGCTACTGATTTTTCTATCTCACCATTATACATTCCCATTAAGGTATTAGGCAAAAAGCCACCTAAGCAAGCTGTTGTAGCCATTAAGTGACCTTTGTTTATACCAATAATTTCTTCTATTTGGGAATAAGTTATTGGAACTCTTCTCATTCCTCTATCATAGTAAGAATTGGTCCAAGCTTGAGATGATATCTTTTTTAATTGCTCATAACCGATTTCATCTTTTGCTATTAATATAAAATGATAATACTGTTGATTGTTTCCTAGTGAATCTATTAAATATATTTCATCTCCAAAAGCCACGGTAAAGCTCTCATCTATAACTCCTTCTTCTACTAACTTGGTTCTATATTTATCTGCCTTTACATGTGAGCTTAATACCTCATGGTCTGTTATTGCTAAACCACTTAATCCTAGCTCTACTGCCCTATCTATTAAGTCTGTAACTTTATTTGTAGAGTCTGCTAGTCTTAAATTGGAATAGTCTGTATGGTTGTGTGAAGAAAAATAATTCACTTATACCTCCTTTTCTTTTTTTTCTTATCTTATACATATATTATACCATTATTTTATAATTTTTACAATACTTTTTTCTTAAAAAACGAAAGAGTTACTTGCTTCTATTTCACACTCATCTACAATAATTTGAGGAGTAACCTTGCCATTCCACTCATTTGTGTTTGGCTTACCTATTAAACTAATTTCAAGAGAATTACCGTCTGGTATATTTGCAATTATTTCTTCTGCTCTAAACATTATATATTCAACACCGTTAAAAATAATCTTTATAATATTAGATTTCTTTCCGATTAGTTGTAGCTCTGATGCGTCTATTTTAATATTAGATACCATAATCTTAGGCTCTCTCAATCTAGTTCCCCAAAGGTGCTTCATATCATTTAATTTAAAGATGTACTCACTACTTACTTCAGTGGAGTCCATTAAGAAATCTATACTGAATACTTTCTCAAAATCGTAGTCCTTTAATAATTTATTACTTAGCTCTTTTAATGGTTCTACATTTTCTGGTTTTATACAAGTTCCAAATGCTGCTTGATGCGTATCAATCTTATGTTTCCATAAGTACAGACTATTTCTTACCTATTAAACATAGGTACACCCTTTTCGAAATACGTATCAATAGTATTTCTACTCTCCTATTAAGGAGATAGTCGTTACAGGTTCTTATTATCGTATTGGATATTTTCTATTTTTATCTTTTCAATTCTGCCCATTATTTATTGCAGTGACTGTAGTCCTACTTACTTTGAGTATATTACTTATTTCTTTCTGAGTTAATTGCGTACTCTCCAACTTAAATTTAATTTTATCTGCAATCTTTTTTCTTTTGGAGTATCGTGTCTCTCGCAATGGATAAATTAATTCACTGTCGTATCTCATTATACCTTGATTAATTCTATTGATTGAACCACGACTATCATAACTACTTTTTTTGAATATTTCTTTAATAGTCAATTTACTTTGAATTAGCTCTTTTTGTATCCGCTCTATTTCTTCGTCCAAGACTTTACAGTGAATGCTATCTTCTCCAGAGTGGATTGGGGGTTCTTCTCCGCCTTTAGTAATATTATAACCAAGAGGAACCAAGGAACTGTAAAATAATATAAAGTCTCTTTCTTTTTTATTGTAATCTTCATATTCTCCGATAACAGTAAAGAGGAATTCTTCTTCTCCGTACTTCCTTAGAGCACTATAGAGGAATTTAGTGTCTCCCGCCCTTGCTCTTCTTTTATGTTCTTTCCACCTTTCTTCAGGTCTGCTTGACTGACCTATATAAGTTTTTCCGTTTGCTTTATTCTCTATCTTATAAATGTATTTACTCAAATTGAAATTTCCTTTCTTTTTTCTTTTGTCGTGTACGATATTAAGCTTCCCACGAGATTGCCATATTGCCGAAGCAACTTAGGTTTCCTCGTTAGCTTTAAATTCTTAATTAAAACCCCGTTGATTAACGGTAAAAGTGTATTAAGGCTACAAACTGCGACCTTCTGCGTACTCTACTAGACCAGTATTGTTTAAGTACTTCTTAAATTCATTCAATTTTGTTCCAGACGGGCATCTGCCACTACCATAGAACAAACCGTCTTCTTCATTCTTCAAAAGTATTAGAGTTGGTCTATTATATTTGTCTTGTATTTTATTAGCAACTAATCCAGTCATAGACCGCTCAATCACATTAGTTGCATTTAAGATTATAACTTTATTTCCCAATTGGTCTTTCTCAACTAACTGTGTTAATTTTTTCATACCATTAGTTTCTGCCTTCTTTTGTCTTATCTTAATATTGCCTGCTATTCTAGCCATTTCCTTTTCGATGAATACTAGTTGTCCTTTGTTGTTCCTACCAGAGCCTATCACCTTACTACCGTCTAGTATGAATGCTTTAAACATCATAGTCTTCTCTTGCATATTTCCAAGTCTAATGACAGCATTTATTAATGGAGCTATATAGAACATTATATCTATTGGATAAACATTGTCGCCCAAAGAGTAGCTCTTTTTCTTTATTAATGCCTTGATGAATAAGTTTCCTTCAATATCATCATTCATTAATTTTACGCCTCTTCTGACTATTACAATATTATCCCTCAACCTCATGTCCATATTATCTGAGGCTATTCCTAATGCTGCTAAATCGACTAATTGTTCTGAGAAATTAATACTATTTACGTCATCTAGTGCTTGACAAAATTTAAATGCAACTCCAGCTCCACTTAAGAATTTATTGTTGTAGTCTGGAGACAACTGGTTATTAACTACCATTGCGTATTCAGATTCTTTACTTGCTTCATGATGGTCTAATATAATAATACTTGTACCAGCGTCTGAGAGTTCTTTATGCTTTTTATATTGACTACTACCTGCATCTGGAATTATTACTAAGTCATACTCTTTCATCTCTTCCAGCTCTTCTCCATCTGGTAGTCCTACTTCTTTATTCTCGTGTATAAAAAAATCCATATCAGTAAGATTATAGACTTTATATAAATACTTTCATATGATAGACGCTGAAGTATAACCATCAACATCACTGTCTACTACTATCATTACTTTTTTGTCACCTTGACTAAGTTGCTTATCTAAGAACACAGATGTTTCTCTAAGATTCTTTAGTCTATACTTATCTTCTTCATAATCTACACTTGTTTCTTCTCTACTTAAAAATATGTTAACGTCATCTGGACTTACTCCCCTTTTTAAAAGTAAATCTTCTTGAATAGAACTAGAAAGTCCTACTAAATTATCTAATGAAAATTGCATTTAATCACCCTTCTTTTTTTTCTAATTTAACATTGGAAAAACTCCAATGGATATATTCAGTCAATACTTTCTTCTGGAATATTGAATTCCAATCCTTGCGCTTTGTAAACATTCTGTCCAGTAAATAGATAATCCTCCGCAACACCTATCCATAAGAAATGGAAGCTTTTACCATCCATCTCTACCATAGACTTAGATAGTCCTTTAGTGATTTTTGGTCTATAAATTCCTTTCATATTATCAGCTCCTAAATTCTAATTTTTTTATGGTATAGTTCTTCGAAGACTTCTTTACCTCCATCTATTGGAGATTGTTTTCTTCTTAGTAGTTCATGTTCATCAACCATTATAAAGACAGTAAAATAAGGCTTTAAAAAGTTTGCTAGTTCAAGCATATTTTCAAAACATTCAACTCCTTCATCTGAGTAAAAGTCTGTGTAATCTTTGTCTAAAGCCAAAACAACCCTATCTACATTTAAATGTAATAATAATTTTATCTGCTGACTACTTATCTTTTTTCCAGCCATGGCTAAAGTAAAGTTATTGTTTGGGTAAATCGTTTCTGCTTTTAGAACACTTTTTTCTGATTCAAAAATTACTGCTTGCCTTAAGTTACGTATTACTTTTTTATTCCTATATATGCCATAGAAGTTCATGGAGGTAGGATGTGAAAAAATCCTCTCTTGTATCGTCATAGGCATGTATTTATATCCGTCATTGATTTCACTTTTTCTAAGTGCCCTACCTCTTATCCCTATTAGATTATTATTTATATCGTAGTGGGGAATAACTACCCTATTATCTGTTATTGAATATTTTATATTAAACTTCTTCATTGAGTCTACAGATATTCCCTCTTTAAGCCATCCTTTATAGAAGGCATCTTTGTAAAAATTTAATGTGTGACTAGGTATTTTTTTAATTACCTGTATTTCTTCCTTGCCATCTTCCATTGCTCTTTTGTACTCATCTATGAAATCTCATGTAAATTGTGTGTCTCTTTCTCTCTTTTTCTCTATGCCAAAACCCAAGTTTACAGTTGTATGATTTACAACATATCCTATAGATTCTTCTAAACTTATTTTATATCCCCTGTACCACATTGTATCTTGTATTAATCCATATATATCATACGCATCTTGACCTCCTGTATAACACTTAAAAATCCCAGTTTCAAAATAATAATACAACTTATAACTCATCTTATCACCTGGGTGGTGGTGACACACTGTTTGAAAAATAAGACTATCTTTCCTTCTTTGGGGATAACTACTACCCAAGGATATTAAAACATCAATGATGTCATCCTCAGTTAGCATGTCTCTTATATCTTCTTTCATTTCAAAGAACATTTAAGCACCTCCCACTTAAAAGGTTTCGCTAGGGACATCCTCTGTACCCTGTTGTCTTTTTTTCTGTTCATTCTCAATAGTTATTACTGTTGACTTCATTGGTATTAATTCATATTTCGAATTAGTGACAAATAAGTCAGTTATTCTACACGTTCCCAAGTCTGCTATCGACCATAATTTTACACCTTTATACTTAGAACGTCTGTTTTTGTATACATGAAACACTATATTAGGCACTTCTAAGAAATTCTCGTCTAAGATGTGGGATATAGCTTTAATATCTTTTTCTGTTGGTTCTAAAGCAATGATTCCAACATCAATCTTCGTTTATACCGTCACTTTCGTGATATTTAATACGGACTAGACTATATCTGCACCTCCCTAGATGGGAGGGACTGGCTCTTCGTAATAAGGAATTACACCTTAAAACTACTCCCTTTATTGGCTGGGATAGTCGTTACACCTTTAACTAAACTTGGCACGGGATTGTCATAGGATTTCTCCCTTAGAGTTTCCCCGTTAGCACTAAATTAATAGCACACCTTACATTTGTAAGTTCACCAGTACCTAACTACGTCATTGCTGACATAGACGACTCTAGTTTACTTTTTATTCGCATAGATTTATAATATTTTCTATCGAGCTTAATTGGTTCATTGTCGTATATACTGTTTACAAAGGATAGTATGTCTAATTGACCTCCGAACTTTAACTCTCACACTTTACCTTGGGATAACAACTTTACTTTTAGACCAAAGTGCTCTTTTATAACTTGTAAGAAGTCTTTTGTTCCAATGATTGAAATCTTAAATCCATTACTCTTACCATTAGTAGAGATGCTTCCGTCTCCATCAAAATACCCTCTAATAAAATCATTCATATATTTTGAAGGAACTTGTTCCTTTGATGGAAAATTTAATATTAAAGACTTTCTTTCTACACAGCCAAGAGAAATTAAATCTTCCACTATCTCAATAGAATAAATTCTAATTTCTGCGTATTCAGTAATAACGCCAAAAGAATCTTGCTCTCCAGTTGTAACTTTTTTATTAGTTTTAATAAAAGTTGCAAATTTCTCTAGGTGTTTTTTATCTCTAATACTTAGTCTTATTCCAGTGGTTCTTCCGCTTACAAACCCATCTGCGTATAAAAATCCTAATCAGTAAGCCTTTTCTCTACTATTAATCACCTTAAAGGTGTTGTAGTTATAATGGTATTTCGTTGGAACCTTGTTGTTCATTTTAACATCCTCTTCTTTTAAAATTCTTTTTACGACAATTCTTGAGAATGGAAATAGCTTTGCAATCTCTCTAGTGCCTTTTCCAGTCTTGTACATTTTTACTATTTTTGTTCTTTCTATGCTACTTACTTCTATTTTTTTCAATTTCAACACACCTTTCTAAGATGCGAATAAAAAGTTATTCAAATCTGCCATTGATTTTGCTCCCCTAAGTAGGTTTTGTGTAGCTTGGTCTACTTTATCCCAGTCGCCATTAACTTGCGTAGCAGTATATATAAAGACTCCTAATTCATTAGCTATCTTCTTCAATCTACTTACAAACATCAACAGAACATTATCT
>Ga0136588_1000468_pt1 | contig 14854 bp, 10 predicted proteins | sample AntRauMFilla1564_FD_104782 | JGI IMG/M metagenome (GOLD analysis project Ga0136588, IMG submission 104782) | Saline lake microbial communities from Rauer Islands, Antarctica - Metagenome Filla 1 #564 | ecosystem: Environmental > Aquatic > Non-marine Saline and Alkaline > Saline | place... | reverse complement strand
GCAGGAGCTACGGCAGCAGCCGCAGGAGTTGGAGCTGGAGCTGGAGCCGCTGGTGCAGTTGGTGGTGCTGCTGCAGCTGGTGGTGCGGCTGCTGCCGGTGCAGGAGCTGCAGGAGCGGCTGGTGCAGGAGCAGGAGCAGTTGGTGGCGCAGCTGGTGGAGCAGTTGGTGGTGCTGGTGCTGGTGGAGCAGTTGCTGGTGGAGCAACAGGAGCAGGAGCAGCTGGTGCTGGCGGTGGCGCCGGAGCTGGTGCGGCAGGTGCTGGCGGTACTGAGGCAATTACTCTAGCCAGTGCCGAAGGTGCCTCAGCTGGTCTTGGCGCAGAATCAGCAACAGCAGCACCGGAAGTCTTTGGTTCTGGCAATGTGTTCGGTGGACCAGAGAGTGGTGGGACGTTCTCAGAACAACTAGCCAATGCGGATGTTAGTGTTAAGCTAGCCCCTGGAAATATACAAATGGGTAATTCATCACCAGCATCCTCTAAGAGCTTTGCTCGTATGACCGGAGAAGCAGCAGCTAAGGGTGGCGCTTCTGCTGCCGCTACTGACATGGTCACTCCTGACCCTGTAACTTATGGCTCTTTACCGTCAGGACCTGATTTCAGTGGTATGCCTACTGCTGATAGTATGTTGGATGCTGAAATTCTTGCCCTTATGGAAGGAGGTCTATTGTGAGTTTTGCACCATTACCTAATTTTCAACCTTCGTATCTTCAAGGTTATGTTCCTAAAGGCACCAGTGTCTGGGAAAAAGTACTAGCGGGTGCTGTTGGTGCAGGCGTTAATGAGGCAGCTAGCTCTGGAGTTAGCGCGCTTATGTCTAAGTATATTGACGATCCGGAAGCTGAGGCTAGACTTGATGAGATACGTGCTAGAATCGGGTTGCTGGGGGCACAAAAAACTGCACTTAGCGAAAAGCCTATACCTAGTGACTTTGATAATGAACGAACACGTCAGTTGTTTCTAGAAAATAACCTTAGCCAGAGAAACTTTGAAGAGTCTGAAGCTAAAAAGGCTGAGATACTTGAACAAGCACGAAAAGAAAAAGAAGCGTTAGCTAGTCCTGATAATAAAGCTGCGGACGATGGTAAAACTTGGTTTGATAATTTTATGCAAGTAAAAGAATCAGGAAAAGCAGCCGTCGAGTCTGAATCAAACCTATTTAACTCAGCCAAGGAAATATGGAGTAATCCAGAATCGAGTGCTGAACAAAAAGCAGAGGCTGCTAAAATTCTTAACAGAGAGCTGAACAAGAATTCTGAAGATAGGGGTGAGTTTAAGTTGAGCAGAGACGATACTGCTTGGCTGCATAGGTTTAGTATTGCGCAAGACAGAGCGAAAGCAGTGAAAGCGGGGATACCTGTTGAGCCTGACGAGCCTAAAAGTCTCTTTGACGACCATTATAATTACTTATTCGGGCCACGATGAAAAACTTCTTTGACATACAGTCGGAGTATAAAGACTTCGTTAAAAAGACTGGTTCAGTTAAGACCATTAGTGAATACGCACAAGCTAAAGACACGGCTCTTGGTGTGCAAGAACGTCAAGCAGCGTATTCAGAACCAGGACCCATGACCTATATCAACGCAGTTATTGATAAGGGTTTTGAAGTTCCTGGCGAGATTGTTCGGCCACTAGGTCGTTGGGCTGGCGAGGGCATTGAGAGTTTTACTGGCCGTGAAGGCATCGGTAAGAAAGTAGAGGATCTATCTACTGAAATGCCTAGAACTATAGCTGAGTTTACACCTTGGTTTGGGGCCGCTAAGGTTCCCAGTATGCTTAGTACAGGAGCAAAGGCCGTAACGGGCCTGTCCGCTTTTGCTAGGGGTGCCGAGGAGACTGACAGCCTAGTCGGCGGTGCTATTAGTGCGGCTATGTTACCGTTAATGCCGGCTAGCGGTAAGGCGGCTGAAAACTTAGTGCTTAACAGAATGGCCAAAGCTGGACTAAAGCGTGGTGCTAGTAAAGAGCTGATTGAAAAAGAAGCCTTTGACTTGCTGCGTACCGGCCAAGGAGTTATTAAACGTGAAGCCGCTGTGCAGACAGGCATGTTTGCTGCCGGAATGGTCGGTGATGCAGCTATGGCCACTACTGGCAGAGGCTCGTTACGTGACGCAGCAGCGTTAGTTACCGACCTTGATTATTACATCTTAAACGCCGTAGGTCAAGTGCCTTTCTTAGGTCTTGACGCTATGCGGCTTAACGCAGAGATACAAGCTGGTCGAAAAACCCACAAAGTGGAAGCTGACCTCCGAGCAGAAGTCTTTAATAACCTAGTCTTACCAGACTATGGTTCAAGTGATGCTCAGATGGATAAACTAGCAAAGCAAGTTGTTGCTCTTGAGTCGATCAATTCGCCAGAAGCAGTTGCTGCGCGAGAAGCTTGGGAAGCCGTAGCACCAAAACAACACATCATACCTGGGGAAGAGACTGTTCTATCACCACGAGTCTGGCAGACAATGGACGCTTTTAGAAGTAATGTTCCAGAAGAGGTTATCGCCTTGTCACGAGGCTTTAACGAGATTATTCGTGGTCTGCAAAAAACTGATAAGCTACGGACTGCTGAGGTCATGCGACTCAGTGAGGATTTATTCCCCGACAATGTTGTCGATGCTGCTGGTGTTAGTCGATTCATGGACGAGCAGCTTGACTTAGGCAGTGACGCTAATGCTGCAAGTGCTCGATTCACACAAATGCTCAAAAACAAGATTGCCAGAGCAGTGCTTGAGAGCAATGAGGGCAAGACTTCGTTGTTGCCGATAAAAGATCAACTGACCATCGAGCAGCTCAAAGAAAAATATCCGTCTGTTAATGTCGATATGCTCGGTGACGTGGATGCCTTTCTGCAGAAGCAGTTTGAAGAAATGGGCCTTGATCCTGTCGTGGCTACGCAGTTTCGCAAAATCGGCCGTAAGCTAATCCTAGCTGTACCAGATTCGACTAAGTTAAAGTTCTCTGACGACAGTACACTTATTAAAAGTGGAACAGCTATCGGCTCTTACGATCCTGCAAGTGGTGAAGTCGCCGTAAAGCCTGGAGGCTACGATATAGTCAAAAACCCAACTATGCGAGCTTTTGGTATGCTCCGTACTTTATCGCATGAGCTTTTCCATTCGTTAGACCCTAGAGTTACGACAGAAAACCAAGGGCGTGGAGCTGACGCTAACACTGATAAAATGCTTGGTGATTTATTTGTCAGGTTGTTAATAATGTCAGATAATGAGAAAGCGTCTTTTCTTACTGAGCTCAACAGGCTAGCGATACCGGATAAACTCAAACCACAACCTAACTCTGTTGAGGAAGCTTCTGTGCGCTCTTTAGAGCTAAATCTGAGTGGCGGCAACGCTGAGTTCACACCTAGAGTGGCGGAGATTATGCTATCATTTACTTTTGGTGAATACCTCGGAGGCAAAAATGTCGAAGCTTTGAGCATGATTCCTGATAACGTAAGCGAGTTCGCCAACGGCTTTTTCCGTAACGGCTTTGACATATTCAAAGCTATGGAAAAGCATTCGCAGAAAACTTATGATAGCTTGATAAAAGCCAAAGGTACCAAGGCACATCTTGAAGCGTCATTGGCCAAGAATAATATATCGAAGCTAACTAAGATCTTTAAAGAGCTTGCTCAGTATCATAAAAACATAATAAAAAGTCGCAGTGATCTTTTAGACATAGCTAATTTCCTATCGCCGCAGTCAGTTCCTGAACTTAAAATATCACCAGCAGTGGCTAAAGCCGTCGCTAACATTGACCTGGCAAGCCAGAAAGCTGTGCCGTCAAATAATTTGACAGGACTAGCCAATGCTCCGGCGGAGTCTAATATACTGTTGGACGCTCTTGCAGGTAAAGCCGATAGCGGAAAGCCTCTGGAGGTCTTGTCAAATAAATTGACAGGACCAATGGCTAAAACTGCCAATGAAAAACTAGCGCAGCTAAGGCGTAATTTTGGTATTTATACAGATGCTGAGCTTGCGTTACAGCCTGGATTTAAGTTTGGTGCCGTTGAAGGTACACTAGGTAATCCTAGTCAGCTGGCGGTTAAGTTGAGCAAGATGGGTCTTGATGCTGCGGCTGATGTCATTTGGCACGTGCAGAATATTAATCCTGAGGTCAGTCGTTTTCAGACAGCAATGATGCGGCCGTTTATGACTTTTAACAAAGGCGGCGTATTGAAGAATATGTTGCACATGGATGTAAATAAAGTTAAGCCAAAGGATAGAGTGACTAAGTCCGCTCTTGATTTGATAGTAACTCATCCAGATGCTTGGCAAGCTTTTAGTGACGTGGCGCTGCTGAGTAACATGCTTGGGCGTAAGACTAAACGCGGACTCTCACCGACTGATCCAGCATTTAAGGAGGCTGTGGAAAGAGGTGACGTGCGCAGTTACGAGAAGCTTTCAGATAGTGATAAAGATCAGCTATGGCACGTTTATAACTTGGTGCTAAAGCAGAATCAAGTGTCTGCTGGTTTGATTCTTTATACAGAGCTTAAGAAGGCTGGTATTATGATTGGTAGGGCAATCGCTTTTGAAAATCACGGAGTTAGCCACAAGGCCGCTGAGAAGATAGGTCAGGATATTTCGCAGAGCATTGGAAAATTACTGCCGCAGCTCCAGAAGGATCCTACTGGTGTTATTGAGCAAATGGGCAAAGAGTTGACTGATAAGTATTCAGGCATGAAGTTTGAAGCTGCTGCCAGCCTGTTATTCGGCAGTGTCGGAGAAGACGGCACAAGGTCTAAAGGATTGATTCAAGCCTATATGCAGACTGCTCAGACTTTAAATAGTCAGTCAGAGTATTACTTCTCAGAGCGGCGATTTGGTAATTTCATATTGACCTACGACAAGCCGCTTAAGGGCAACGTCATTAAACATACTGAAGGCTTTGGTAGCGAGAAACTTTTGCATGAGCGAATTAAAGAGCTTAGTGCAGAAGGCGCAACTAATGTTAAGACTTATGACAAGAAGAAGCAGAAGATAAAAGACTTGCCGATAGGTCAAGATCGTTTCCTTGAAGGCTTGAAGCCTATGGAAGACGTCATGTATGCCGCTGCGTTAGCTACGTTAGGTCAGGCCGAAGCCGATCAGGTCAAGGCTATGTATTCGCCGCTGAAGTATTCAATTGACGAAACACGTAAATCACAACTTGCTGACTTCATGAAGCCCAGAAAGCTACGTCCGGGCCGTGATAATCTTGATATGTTTGAAGTCGCTGTTAATTATTATAACAGCCTTGCGTATAAAATGGCTAATGATTACGCCAAAGCGTATACTAAGTTTATGCTTGACGATCCGTCTATGCGGCAGCATCCAGACTTGGTTAATAAGCTCACGAGCTGGTCAGAGAATTTAATCAGGCCGGTTTCAGAGGAGTATCAGAGAATTAAGAATGGTATTTTTACCTATTTCCTAGGTGCAAACATATCGTCGATGTTGATTGAAACTACACAAGCTGGCTTAACTACCATGCCGATGATTATTGAGCAGCTTGGTAGTGTTACTGAAAGTATGTCACTACTTAAAAATTCTTTCAGGGAGCTTGGTCTGGCTTATACGAGTAGCAGGTCTGAGGCTGGTCGATTGTCTTTTAAAGGTGATCCTAAGTTGACTAAAGCTTTTAACTTAGCTATTGACGAGCAGATTCTTGAGTTTGGTTCAATGGAAGATGCTTTATCTCCGACAGACGCTCAGGAGTTTAATGCTGCACAGTTTCGTGACGGTAAGAAAGGACTATCAGTCGCTGAGTTGGCGGTTAAGCCGTTGCACTGGTTCTCTGTATTCGGCAGAAATATGTATAGCGTAGTTAGTGGCGGTAACGCAAAAGCTTCTTTCATTGCAGGGTTTAAGATTGCTCAGAAAAAAGGCATGAGCGATGTTGACTCTTATGACTATGCAAAAAGATTCGTGCGAGAAACTACTTTTAGCGCTGGAGTTTACAACCGGCCTATCGGGTTTCATAAACTAGGCAGGGCGCAAGGAGCTGCTGGTGTTATGTTTTCGCTTAACAACTTCACTTTCGCCACGATTCATATGATGACTCGGTTGGTGAAAGACGCGTTGCTTAAGTCTGATCTCACGCCCGCACAGCGTACAGCTGCTGCTAAAGCCGCTACTCAGATGCTTGGCACACAGTTTGCACTAGCTGGGGCTTTCGGTATGCCTTTCTCTGGTGCAGCAATTGCTATCATGGAGGAACTGTTTGGCACTACTGTTCGAGATGACATAAGAGAAGCACTCTATGAAATTGGTGGTGAAGATGAGTTAGGTCAGCACTTCGCCGATGTGGCTACTAGAGGTCTGCCGACAATGTTGGGCTTAGACTTACAAAGCCGTTACGGTCTTGGTTCTGTTCTAGGATTTTCAGAATACTCTGGCTTTGATACTTCTGGTTTCTTAGGTGCTTCCGGCGGCGTGGTGTCTAATATGTACCAAGCGATAGGTCACCTAGCTAAAGGTGATTTTGCTAAAGCTATGGTTAAGGCCGCTCCGCAAGCGTTAACGCCTGTCCTTGAAATGGCCAGAACTAAAGGCCAGTTTGTGGACCAGAAAGGTGAGCTAATGCTTGAGGCTAATCACGGAGAGCAATTAGCATACTTAATTGGACTAAGGCCGAAAGCACTGGCTGACGTGAGGCTTCAACAGAAGGTCAATCGTCAAGCTAATGACACGGCTAATCGGGAACGACGTAAAGCACTGCGAGAGTTTGCCGATGAGATACAGAATATGCAGCCGCATAAAGTCCGAGAGGCCGTAGACAACCTTATAGAAACTAACCCACTGTTTCAGTTCGATAACAAGAAGCAGCTAATTGCTAGACTTGTTGAAGTCATGATCGAGAAGCAAGTGCCGCTTGATCCTAACGAAAGCGGTAGCTATGCTTCGCTGCCTGAACGAGAACGATTGCAGAAAACACTTCCGGTGATCAGGCGCCGCAGAGCCAGTGAGGAGCAGATTCTAATGCTTAAGAATCAACTGCTGAATCAGCTATCAGAAGAACCAGTTGGCATCAACGAAAATCAAATGACAAAAGCCCGTTGGCTGGATCAGTACTTAGATGCTAATCCAAGGACTTCCCGCCAACGGGCTTCTATAGAGTTTGAACTAATGGTTGACCAAATGCGCTAGTCTTTATCACGCCTCCAGCGTAGGAAGTTAGGATGTCTTAACGCCCCGCTGGCAAATTCGCCCTTGCCGGATACCTCTAAGCAACGGCCTTCGAAGAGAGACAAGTCATGCCATATGGCTTGTCTTTCTTCGTCTGTAAAGCCGCCGCCAACACGCATAATTTCTGGTCCACCTTTGCTGTCAGCCAGTCCTATTGCGCCTAAGGAATTTTCATACTTGCCTTTGCCTCTATAAAACTGAACAGCGTAATAGTCTTTAGTCACTTCGTATTTAATTTTCCACTGCGTGTCATCGTAAAGTCCTTTGCTACTCTTTAGCACAAAACCTTCTTCGACACCTCGAAACTTGTCCCAGGCTGTTTTCAGCCCATCAATACGATAACACTTCACAAGCTCAAATTGTGCTGTCAAATTATTTGACAAGACGAATAGGATCTTATATCTTTCAGCGTATGTTTTAGACTTTAAACAGACGCCGTTTAAAGATATGATGTCGAACAGTTTTACCTTGCCTTTTAACTCAGGCTGCTGAGACCTCTCTGATCCAAACATGAACTCTCCGATCAATTCGCATTTCGGCATGAGTGTCTCAGAAAGGCTTATGGTCTTTTTATAGTTGCCTGTACGCGAGAAGACTGAGCAGATGTCGTTTTCTATTTCTAGTTTAGCCCATATGCCGTCATATTTCACTTGGAATAAGTCGGCGGTGGTGGACGTCGATTCCTCTAGTGATATTTCTTTATAGTTTTGACGCATATTATTTACTGAATGTTTGAGGTTTGCATTTTGCAGCTGATCCGACGTAAACGGTAGATATATTTGTTGCTTTATTTGTCACCATGAATCTGACTATTTCCTTGGTTTGTGTCAAGTGCCCCATGATTTGACCTATCTCTTGCGGCGATGCGTCTCGGAATAGGTGTTGTTTTATTACTGACTCCGGTAGGGCGTAGCCCGGTGCCATGAGTAGCAGCTCAATTAACTTTCGCGCCACTGCGTTTAGTTCGTTTCGGCCTATGCCTGAGAAGACTCTTTCGAGATTGCTCTCTGCTAAGTCGATGATGTCAATGGCCGTTTTTAAGTACTCGACACGCATGATTAGCTCAGTCGATTCTGACAAGGCTACTAGCATGGCAATTTTTAGTACTTGAATATGCTTCGACTCATAGAACGGTGCGAGAACTTCGCTATTTGGTATCTTTAGATTGATGTACCAATCGCCGTAGAATGAATAAGCCTCACTGTCCCACTTGAATGGGCCTTTGACCTTGGCTAGTTCTTTAGCGTAGGTTATTAAGGCTTTCCACTGGAGCAGCATTGCTGGCGTTATAGTCGGGAATGGGTCACGCTTGGCCTTTTCCGTTTCGTAAACGAAGATAGCTCTACGAGAAAAGCCACCAGAGATAATATCTTGCTTTAGGTAAGAAGTTATCCATGACGGTGTCGTGCAAGCTAGCAAGGTTACGAATGGGCCAATGATTGTGTCATGGCCTTTATTTTTTGTCTTGACGTCGTAGAAGTCTTGATCGTATACTGTGGTTAAGAAGTCAACCATGTGTAAAGAGTTTGCTCCTAGGAATTGTGACAACTCAGTGACACAGACAGTAATAGGGTGGTATTCAATCGGCGGTTGGTCTTTATCTAGCTTATATACTCTTGTATGTGTGGCCAGTTCTTGTACTAAGGATTCTTTTGTCTGACACTCCGCGGAAAACGGAATGTCTTTTAGTTCCCTTAGCAACTTTTTACAGATACTCATAGCTGTTGTCTTTCTATTGCCCGCCGGTCCTACTAAGATTACATAGAGATTCGGATAGACGTTGAAATACCCTTGAGGTATCCAAACACGTCTAGAGACAATAGAAGACAAAGCTATGAGCGCACTGTATTGATGGTACACAGGATGAGCTTCGTTGCCAGACGCAAAGTCTAGGTAATTACGAAGGAAGCTCATTTCTTCTTTAGTATAATCCTTGTTGGACTAGGCTTACCGTCGGGATTTATGCATCTGTTGTCCACTACGATTTGCATGATATTAGTAGGCGTTGACGCCTCTTGACTTTTGCTAAGCTTAGTTAGCCAGTCAATGAGTTCTTCTAGGTTTAATGTTGTCATTTTGATTTATCTTTCTGTGTGATTATTTGTTCCATGATTTGACGGCGGATGCTGTCATAAGTCACGGGTTTCTTTATTTCCATGTCGTATTTTTTACGAGCAACGACAATAATAGCATCTTCAAGTTTTCTATGATAGGATAGCCCTGAGAAGTCCTTGGCAATAATCTTAACCATGCGCTTAGCTTCTTTCTCACTGTAAGTCCACCAGATTTCGTTTTTGGTAGGATCGTATAAGAGGTCTTTTCCGTCGTCGATTAGTATTACATACCTGAGTCGCTTATCTTCTGGCAAGTCATTGCCTAGCTCGTCTTTTAAGTTCAGTAGATTTATCATTCGCAGTCTTTCCAATTGTTACCGAAACCACCTTCGGCAGGAATAGTTATTTTAATACCATGGATGGTCATAGGTACTTTGAAAACGTGGTCAAGTATTTGTTCGGCTTCTTCTCTTTCGCAGACGTGTTCGCCAGCAAGGGCGTCATGAATCATTAACTGAGGGTCGCATTTGAAGTGAGCACCGTCAGGCATACGATTAAAATCTTCGTAGTATAATGATGATAGTGCACGGTTAGTCGCAAGAGTTGTGTTATATTGAGGCTCGTATGCTAAGGCAACTCGTAGCACGTCCTCTGTTACGGACTGGCCTATTCTGACTCCGAAGAACCTGCGACTTGTGCCGTTGGCTGTTCCAAGCATACCGGTTTTTGACAGTTCCTCACGAACCCAGCGATGCCGTTTTGACACGGTGTAGTATGCTTCGTAAGTGTCTTGCATAGTCTGCGCAAGAGCTACCGGAATGCGTATCTTACCGCCACTTCGTTTAAAGATGGTAGCAGCCAGAAGCGGTGCTCGCATCATGTAATTAGTGCCGTGCTGACAAGCCTTTGAGCAGGTGTACATTTTAATGTCTGTTTTAACGGACCCTTGTAGCTCTTTAATCCTAGCATCGTCCCAAGTAAAGACATCTGCTCCGTATTTTTGTAGCAAGAGAATTACTAAAGACGGTTTGATTCCGTAAGATAAGTGTTTGAGCATCTTGTCGTTACCAAGCGCTGCGCAGTCGGCAGCTACTGTCCAAGCGTCGGCGCCTGAGAAATCATACTGCCAGAAGCAGCCGGCCTTTTTCGGTATTAAGACATTCCGCAACCATTTGGAGACATTCTGTAAATTCGTCCCCAAGTAAGCTGAGCTTCTGACAAGCTTGATCTTGGGTGCCCCTGTTGTTTTATCGAGAGTAAACTTTGGCTTTTCCACTGCGGCCCTGACAGACGTAGCTGACGAGCTGCTTCTGCCAGTTTCAGTACCCACAGGGTTGAACGAACTTCTTATTCGCCCATCGCTAAAAGGTATTAGTTTGTAAGTGTCGCTGAAGTCTGTTCGATATTTAATTAACTCGTGAAGGACGGTTAGAATTTGCCTTGTCTTTTCTTCAGTAGCATCGTAAAGCAAAGTCAAGATTGTTTCTTCGTCAGCGGTTAATCGCTGCTCGTTGCCGTCTGCTAGCTTCCTAAGCTTGAACTTCTTCGGCAGTTTTAAGTGCTCGTAAAGGAGCCAAGGCTTGTCTTTATTTGACTTGACGTTAATCGCCCTACCTACTAGCTTATTGAGCCGCATCTGGGCGTCACATATCTTGGACCAAAGACCAGACCTGTGAAGGGCTATCGCATTTTTGTCAAGCAAGCAGCCGCGCATACTTAAGTAGACATAAGGCTTTAAGACTAGCATCCGCTCGACATAAGCCTCGTAAGCCCTTGGTCTTTTTCGGATAACACCGTCAAGCTTGCTATCAATGTCGATTAGGATGCAGGAGTCTTTAGCGTTATACTCCCAATGGCCTATGTCGGTAGCGTCATGACGACCATCCTTGAAGTAAGGAACTCTGGTGTAAATGCTAGTAAGCAAGCCTAGTCCTTTTTTAAGCTCCGAGTATAACTCCCAATGCTTTATCATTGTGTCGTCTTGTACGTTGGCTATTACTATACCATGACGCCAAGCCATGATGAATAATTCGTAAAGGCCGTTCTGGCAGATCTTAGGTATCTCTGGATTGCTTAGTATTTCTGTCAGCTTTGACCATATTAAAACTTCCTCCTGCGGCGAGAATACACTAAAGCCGTTGTTTCTCCGCAATGGTATTACGACGGACTCATTAGCAGTAACAGCAAAGCTGAAACAGGTAATACCGCCACCGTCAGGAAAGCCTTCTACGTCAAACGCTAACGGTGTGTCTCTTGGAAGTGACAACTGATTTAAGTGATTGAACGCAGTGCCTATATCGTCAGCAATAGTTAGGATGTGCTGCGGCAAGTTTAACTCTGGCGAAGCTGATTCAGTATGGGCAAAATGTACATCGAACTTTATCAAGGCCATGTCAGCAGGAGTCTGAAAGCCTCTGAGTATATCGAACGTAGCTATGCACTTACAGTTAAACGTCTCGCTCCAGAATAAGCTGCCGCGGTAGTTTTCAAGATTATGTTTTGTAACACCAGCGTATTTCATAGCGTTAGGTCCGCAGATAAGCAAGCAATTCGGCCTAAAGACTGCCAGGTCCATATGCAATTGTGCACAGCCCGCTTGAAGCGTAGCGTTTGCAGAGCTTACTATGTCAATACTTCCGTAGGGTGATCCTCTAGGGTACATATTACCAAAGTAGCAAGCTTGAGGCAGTGCGCCGACAGATGCAAGCACAGCACAAAGTCCTCTATGCTTACCGCCCGAAAAAGCTTTACCTTTTAACTCATCGTCTTTAGTAGCAGCTTCGCATATAACGCCAAGGCGCAAGTGCCTATCTACTGTAGGGAACTGATTGTGCAGCATCATCGTATGAATTTAGCTGTTGGGAATAACTCACGGAAGTATTTCATAATCATCGTCAGTTGCTGATTGTATATATCTTCATCCAATTCACAGGTCCATACGTTATTGCGACTTATTAGTGCCCTAGGCATTGAACCGACACCAGCGAATGGGTCAAGTATACTTTCGTTTTCTAACGATATAGCCTGGGCTAAGTGTAACCAAAGCTCAAGCGGCTTAACGAATGGGTGCCCGCTTAGTTCTTTCTTAACTGCTGCGGAAGATGCCATGTAGTAACTACTGCCCTGCGGCTTGACGAGTGTGGCACTGCCCTTACGAAGTATTAGAGCGCATTCTGTATTCTTGGTAAAGTTAAAGTCAGCAGCTTGGTTCATGCAGGTATGTGTTTTGCACCAGATGAAAGGCCACTTTTGTGCTTTAAAGCCTACCGCTTCCGCTTGCTCTCTGAGAGTCTGGAAGTGCACATAGTCACACCACAGAACACAGAAGCCCGAATCACGCATGACGTAGTAAAAGGCCTCTAACCACTTGCCGAAGTTAGCTACGTTATCTGAGACTTTATGGCTGTCTTCAATCCTAGCTACGTTATCATCGTCACCGTAGGCTAGGTTTTTCATATCAATTCCGTACGGAGGATCTGTCAACACATGGTTGAATTGGCCTTCCTTTAACGTACCATCGGCCACAAGCGAAAGAAAGTCTCCGTGAAGATATTTACTCATATCAATAAGAACCTCTTCTGACTTAGCAATCTTCTTTTCCACAATGCTCTCTGCCGTGTCGGTGACTTCAAATGAAATCTCAGTAGAATACGCAGAGCTTTTGATCGTGTCGCTATCTTCGTCAAAGTCAAATTCTTCCAGACCGGGGTCATCTGAAAGTCTACCTGCCGAAAGCTGTGCGCCTAAGTCAGCCAATGACACTTCAACACCGGCGCCTTTGGTCTTGCCAGTCGTAATGATATTACGCTTAACCGCTAGTCGTCTGGCTTCGTCACTTTTCATTTCGACAAGCTTGTTAAGAGCATCAGTGGCGCTTACGCAATTTTGTACAGGATGCTGAGGGTCTGCTATGCATGCATAAAGCTTAGTAGCGTAGCCTATACTAGCGTGGCTTACGCCTAGCAGCCGACCCGTTTCTCTAACGCCCCAAGAGTCTCCGCGATCACGTGCTTTTTTCTGACTTCGCCGGTGAATTTTATTAATGGCCACAACCTCCTCTTTCCACGAGAAGTTCTTTCTTCTTACGTTTTCTTCGAGCTCCATCTCGTCGCAGAGAGCTAAGTCAGAATCAACCTTGCTGGTGTAATGAACACCTAGTTCAAGCGTGTCATTCTGCAAAAAGCGTAGCATTGATGCGTCAATATCCTCTCGCTCGACAAGCTCTTTCCTCCTTTCGCGCAGAAGTCCGAGAGCAGCAAAACGCCTACCTCCGGCGACTATTGTCATATTAGAGTCAAGCGCAATCGGATGGATAAATCCATACTCAAGCAAGCTCTCGCTCAGTTCTTTTACATCACCAAACTCTTGTCTAGCGCGGTCGCCTTTTATAATATCAGTATATTTAATTTTCATAGTTATAGGGTTGGTCTTGTCAAATAATTTGACAGGACTATTAGAAAGAAATTTCGTCATCTTCTGGTTTAGTGGGTGTTGGTCGAGGTGGTTCTGGCGTATCGTCAGCGTAAGGGTCGCCAGTTGGGCTGATAAAACCACGAGCTGATAGGATTCGGATTAAGACTAAGCGTTGCTTTAAGGAGACTGACCAGTTGTTTTCAAGCATACGCTTTGCTGAGTCCATGAACGACGTTTCAAAGTTTGACTGAGGGTCTATCTCTTCGACGTATAAGGTGAGCAAAGCTTTGTCAGAGTAAGCAACGTGGTCAGACATTAGCTGTCTGTCTTCTGCTTCGGTAGTAGCTCCTCTCGGCACGCTGGGGTTAGGCTTCTCGTCAGTGAGGTCTACGGGCACATAAACCATACGGCCGTTAATGATTTCACTTTTGGCTAAGATTAGCTCAGCTTTATTGTCAGATTGTCTTATTATGAATACTTGCATTGGCAATCAGTGTTTTGTCGTTTTTATTTATGCTCATTTTCGTTCATTTTTACACGTAAGGATGGATTAAATTTTAACTCCGCCGACCGTCAATACGCTCCCGCCATAGCTCCGCGCATATCCGCCGACGGTCTCAGCGGTCATGGTGCTACTTTCGCAGCTAATTGCATTGTAGCCGACGCTGACAGCGTTCAATGTGCTGGTGCCACCGATCACCGCCCAGCCGCCGACGCTGCCAGCGTTCAAGCTGCTGCTTTCATAGCTCCACGCATTGCCGCCAACGGTCTGCACCGTAACCTCGGTAGCGTCCATCACTTGCAGATTCCCGCGCACTTCGCCCAGTTCGCACCGGCCAGTTCCGCTAACTATCAGGCGTCCAAATTGTTCCTGCCATTCAAGCGTGATGCCGGAATCTGCGTGAATAAGGTCATAGTTTTTATTCTTTTCAGTTTCCATTTTCGTTCTTTCGTTGTTAAAAATTGTGCCGCAGATTAACCCCTGCGGCGCGGGCCTATATCTTGGGAACCAGCATTCCCACTTGAGTGGAACGAATCCCGCGCTTAGGAAAATACGGAGCGGCGGGCAGACTCGGAAAGGTTATTATTCCAGTAGCGTAGATGGTACAAATAACTCATGTCCATCAGATGGAATTAGGCTGATTGTGTGAATCTCCCAATTGCCAGAGATTATCCTAAATCTTACGTAGATTTCTTTAGGCTTCGGATCAGGATCAGGCTCAGGTTC
>Ga0136588_1000464_pt1 | contig 14925 bp, 15 predicted proteins | sample AntRauMFilla1564_FD_104782 | JGI IMG/M metagenome (GOLD analysis project Ga0136588, IMG submission 104782) | Saline lake microbial communities from Rauer Islands, Antarctica - Metagenome Filla 1 #564 | ecosystem: Environmental > Aquatic > Non-marine Saline and Alkaline > Saline | place... | reverse complement strand
CCGCTTTTTTGCTCCAAACTGTGGCTCGTAGTACAATGGCTTTATGAAAAAAATGTCGCACTATATCAATCGTCTGCTTGCTACTGTGTCTACTGATGTGGCGATTGACCTAGGGACGGCTAACACGTTGGTGTACATCAAAGGAAAGGGGATAGTGCTCAACGAACCAACTATTGTTGCTATCAATAAGAAAACTGGGCAGCTCGTAGCCGTTGGTAATGAGGCTAAAATGATGCAGGGACGCACGCCACAACACATCGAGGTGATTCGGCCGCTTGTCGACGGGGTAATTTCTGACTTTGAGGTGGCCGAAGAGATGTTGTCGTACCTCATAAACAAAATCCGCAGCGACATGCGGTCGTTGATTGCGCCGCGGATGCTGATTGGGGTGCCGTCTGGAATCACCAACGTAGAAATGCGGGCTGCACAAGACGCCGCCAAAAACGCTGGGGCCCGGGAAGTATTTCTGATTGAAGAGCCAGTTGCAGCTGCTATCGGCGCTAAACTGCCCATTCATAAAGCCATCGGCAGCATGATTATCGACATTGGCGGCGGTACCACTGACATCGCGGTGCTATCACTCAACGGTCTAGTGGTATCACGGAACCTGCGCGTGGCAGGTGACCATCTCAACACCGCGATTATGACGTACATGCGAGACCAGTTCAAAATCCAAGTGGGGGAGAAAACGGCCGAGGACGCCAAAGTCGCCCTGGCGTCAATTGCGCACTCAGACGGTGGTAAAGAAATGGTAGCGCGTGGACGAGATGTGGTGACGGGATTGCCGCGCGAGGTGGTCATTACTGACGCTGACGTGCGTGACGCGGTGGCGTCCAAACTAGAAACCATCGTTGACGCAGTGCGCGGTGTGCTCGAAGAAACGCCTCCGGAAGTGATGGCTGATGTCATGCAGCGAGGTATCCACCTGGCCGGTGGTGGAGCCTTGATACCTGGGCTTGCGTCATTGCTTGAGCACGCACTCGAGGTGCCGGTTATAGTCGTGCCAGACCCTCTGCGCGCCGTAATTCGCGGGGCTGGGATAGTGGTTGAGGATCTGGAGTTATATAAAGATTTGTTAATTGATCATGCTGATACGTTCGCGCCGCATCTCGGATAATAAAAAAATCAAACTTATCCTGACGGTCGTTGTCGGGCTGTTGGTGTTGGCACTGGTTGCTCCAGCAGCAGTACGGTTGTTTGCCGGGGTGGTGTTGTATCCAGTGATAGAGATTGAAAACTGGTTTGCAAAATCGAACCAGGTGTTACCAGCGCTCTGGCGAGACAAAATAGCTATGCAGACCGAGTTGTCATCACTCGAGCAACAACTTGCCCTCGCTGGCAAGCAGGACCTTACCCAACAGCGATTGTTAGAAGAAAATAACCGCTTGCGGGCGCTACTAGGTGCATCTCAAACGAAGCGGACATTAGCGGTAGTTATCGGCAAGCCAGGTGAGTTGCCTTATGACCTGATCCAAATTGACCAGGGTACGACAGCCGGCATAGAAGTCGGTGCGCCAGTGTATATCGGAACTGACGCCGTGATTGGTATCGTTTCGGCTGTGCAGCGCAACAGTTCATTTGTGACCCTGTTTACCACGCCTGACTTCTTGGCGACGGTCTATCTCTCTGGAGCCAATGTTACGGCGACGCTGGAGGGCATTGGTGGCGGCGTGGCGCGAGTCAAGGTGCCCCAGGGGGTGCTGCTGCAGGTCAACGACCTGGTGCATATTCCGAGTGTGCAGCCTGGCGTGTACGGTCGAATCGCCTGGGTTGAGAGCGAGCCGACCCAGCCAGAGCAGTTTGGCTACATTACCCCTGACATTCCTATCAGTAGTCTGTTTCAGGTATCGGTTGCTACACCAGTCAGTGTCCTGACCGATCGAGATTTAGTCGAAAACAACATCCTCGAAATCCAAAGGCAACTGCTTGTCATCGCGAATCTCAGTCTTGCAACAACTACCGCCACTACGACCCCAACGGACGCAGCGACCAGCTCCCCAGCCAACAGCGACATAACTACTGACTCACCATGATTCCACTCCTGCTGTTGGTGCTATTTGTGATTGCTATCCTCAACAGCTGGGCGTTCTTGATTGTCGGTGTTGCGACCGTGTTTGCTTATCGCTATAACGCGGTGTGGTTGTTTGTAGTTGGGGTGCTTTGCGATGCGTATTTTGGAGCATTTGCTGCGGTTCCAGTCTATAGCCTGACGCTCGGAGCGTTTGCTTTGTTGGTTGAGGTACTTAAGTTGCGCTTGGTTGGGGTACAATCAACGGTATGAGTAAGCTACAAAAGCGCTATAGTAGCGACGTATCGGTTGAAGAGGTGCTGCTTGATGCCTCAAACGTTTCGGCGTTCAACCGAGGGCGGATGGAGGGTAAGCGCGAGTTACGGATTGATAACCGCAGTTTGTTACTCGTATGGTGGATGTTCTTAGTGATTGCGGTAGTGTTTTTGTACCAGGTCATCCAGCTGCAGGTAGTTGAAGGTGCGACTTATCGAGCTATCGCTGAAAACAACCAAATCGACCAGTCGGTCATCATCGCCGAGCGCGGGGTGGTGACCGATCGCCGAGGCGAGCCGATGGTCTGGAACGAGGTCGACGATACCGGTGAGTATGATTTCCCCATCCGGGCGTATACTGACCGAGCGGGTCTGGGGCAGGTGTTGGGGTACGTTAGTTACCCCAAGCGTGACAGCTCGGGGGTATTTTTCCGGACTGAATATTTAGGTCGCAGCGGGGTCGAGTCGGCCTTTGATGACAACCTCAAAGGTTCCAACGGCAGTGCTATCATCGAAGTCGACGCCTTTGCCACCATCGTCAGTGAATTCGCTATTAAAGAACAAGTCTCTGGTGGTCAGCTGCAGCTATCAATCGACGCCGAGTTATCAGAGATCATGTACAACATCATCGCGACCTCAACCGAGCAGGCTGGGTTCCGCAGTGGCGCTGGAGCAATTATGAACATCCACACTGGAGAACTGATTGCCCTAACCAGTTTTCCGTCCTATGACCCAGAAGTCATGGCTGATGGCGATGATGTGGCTCTCATCGAGCAGTACAACAACGACGATCGCTTGCCGTTTTTAAATAAAGTCGTCAGCGGTGCGTATACCCCCGGCTCAATCGTCAAACCATTTGTCGCTTACGCAGCACTTGAGGAGGGTATCGTCACCGAAAACACCCGGATGTTTAGCAATGGAACGCTGCGCATCCCCAACATCTATAACCCTAGCAACCCATCATTTTTTAATGACTGGCGCGCCCATGGTGAGATGACGGTACAGGAAGCCATCGCGTATTCGTCGAACGTGTATTTCTACATCATCGGTGGTGGTTTGCCTGCCAACGCTGCGCCCCAAGCTGGCCTTGACAGCGCACTGCCTGGACTAGGTATCACCAAAATGGCCGAGTACTATCGATTATTCGGGATGGGAGAAGCTACCGGAATCAATATCGCACAAGAACAAATCGGTGTCGTACCAGACCCAGCTTGGAAAACTGAAGTGTTTGATGATGATTGGCGGCTTGGTGATACCTACTTTACCTCCATCGGGCAGTTTGGGTTTTTGACCACGCCAATCCAGATGCTGCGCTCATTTGCAGCCCTGGCTAACGGTGGCTACCTCGTGACGCCACACGTGATGTCCGGACAGCAGAGCGAAAAAATAGACCTCGACCTCAACCCCAACTCGCTGCGAATCGTCCACGAAGGGATGCGTAAAACGGTCAACTTTCCTGGCGGCACCGCGCGCTCGTTTGAGCGCAACGATGTCGCTATCGCCGCCAAATCAGGTACTGCCGAAATTGGCGCCGGTAACGCCTACGTCAACAGTTGGGCCGCCGGCTTCTGGCCGTACGAAGACCCTGAGTATGCATTTATCCTCATGATGGACCGTGCCCCGCGCAGTAATGCACTGGGCGCCACCCGGATCATGGGCGACGTCGTGGAGTGGATGTCAGTCAACCGACCAGAGTATCTGGGGATTGAGGTTGCACAAGACGTAGTAGGTGAGCAATAGCGTGAACCCAGAAAACTCGCCTAACTATTACAACTCGTAACTCCGCAGCGTCAGTCAGCGAATCACAAGCGAATCGTCGCATTTTTTATCCACAAGTTGCATGTTGCATGTTGGCGCGTATAATAGTGACAATTCATTAACCCATCGTAGATTATGACTGAAGTACAATCGTTCTTGACCCCAGAAAAATTCACCGAACTCAAAAAAGAACTGGAGCACCTCAAAACCGTCCGGCGTAAAGAAATCGCTGAAGCGCTCGAATATGCCCGTAGCCTGGGTGACTTATCCGAAAACGCTGAGTACCAAGAAGCCCGTGATATGCAGTCAGCTATCGAGGAGCGCATCACCTACCTAGAGAAAACCATCAAAGAAGCCAAAATCGTCGATGAGAAAAAGAAGGGTGACGTGGTTGGTCTTGGGTCACAAGTTTCTATCCAAAAAGACAAAGAAAAAGATAAAAAGGAATACACCATCGTTGGGTCAGACGAAGCCAACATCCACGATCGAAAACTGTCATACCTGTCACCCCTGGGAGAAGCGTTGATGGGCAAGAGTAAGGGTGATGAGTTCGAATTTGAAACACCAGTCGGATTACAAAAGTACAAAGTCCTCAAGGTAGCGTAGGTAAAATCACAAATCAGAAAAGCCTAGTCCAGTTAGTGACGGGGCTTTTCTTTTAGTCGTTCTCACGCTAGGATAGTACACATGTCACAACAAGCAGATCTTCGCGCCGAGCGCGAACAAAAAATCACTGAACTGCGCGCTACCGGTCGCAATCCTTACCCGGCCACTACCAACCAAACGCACACCATCAAAAAGTTCGTGACTTACTTTGGCGATTTGCAAACTAAGGCGGTTTTGGTGACTCTGGTGGGTCGCGTGGTCGCCAAACGCGAACATGGAGCATTGGCATTTTTAGATATTTCTGACGGTACTGGCAAAGTTCAATCATTCTGTTCACGTGACGAAATGGGTGAAGCGTTATTTGATTCGTTGCTACATTTGGTCAGTACTGGTGACTTTGTAGAGTTGACTGGAACAGCGTTTATCACTAAACGTGAAATGGAAGCTCTCAAAGTAACAGGCTGGAGAGTTATCGGTAAAGCTACTCAAAACATCCCCACCGAGCACTTTGGGATCAAAGACGAAGACGAACGATTACGCAAGCGCTACCTTGATATTCTCACCAACCAAGAAGCTCGCGAGCTGTTTGACCTCAAAGCCAATTTTTGGAAAGCATCACGCCGGTTCCTCGAAGACAAAGGCTTTGCCGAGGTGCACACCCCAACCCTAGAGACCACTACTGGAGGCGCCGAAGCTAACCCATTTGTTACCCACCACGACGACTTCGACCTCGACGTATTTCTGCGGATCTCGGTCGGGGAATTGTGGCAAAAGCGTCTCATAGCTGCCGGCCTACCACGTACATTTGAAGTCGGGCGCGTGTATCGCAATGAGGGCTCCAGCCCTGACCATCTGCAAGAATTCACCAACATCGAATTCTACGCCTCGTATTTGAATTTCGACGACGGTTTAGCACTGCTTGAAGAACACATCATACACGTACTCGACGAAGCCTTTGCTGGCAAGCGAGTGTTTACCATCAAAGGCTTTGAGGTCGATTTCTCTAATCAGTTCGAGCGGATTGACTACGTCGACACTATCTTGGCGGCCACTGGGGTCAATGTTGTAACAGCCACCGATGAAGCAATCGAAGCGAAAGTCACTGAGCTCGGGATCGAGCACGAAGGCGACAACCGTGAGCGTCTGACAGACACCCTGTGGAAGTACTGCCGTAAGCAGATCAGCGGCCCGGTCTGGCTTACCGGCCACCCCAAATTAGTCTCACCCCTAGCCAAGGAATCAGAGCAGGCCGACGGCACAGTGCTGCGCGCGCAGCTCATCATGGCTGGAGCCGAGTTCAACAACTGTTTTGCTGAACTCAACGACCCCCAAGAACAGCGAGAGCGGTTTGAGGTCCAGGCCAAACTACTCGCTGCTGGCGACAACGAAGCCATGATGCCCGACTGGGAATTCGTCGAAATGCTCGAATTTGGTATGCCACCGACATTTGGTGCCGCTACACTCGGAGAACGCTTCTTCGCCTACCTAGTAGACAAACCAATCCGCGAGACGCAATATTTCCCCCTCATGCGCCCCAAGACCAATGCTTCTGCTGAAGCCAATGATTAAGAAGATGATAGTGGAATCCAAGATATCACCTTGAAACTTGAGAGTCATGGGTATGAAAATATAAAACTAGAGCCAGTATTCAGCACAGATGATGTTCGCAAAATAATCAAGGTACTTCAAGCTGCTCTTGATACAGAGAAAGCAAAATAAGTGTTTGAAAACCCCCCCCTTAACCAGTGGGGCTTTTCTAATTAGTGAGAAATAGGGTGACGGTCTTTTTAGGAGCGTCCTCGACTCGTAAATTCTCTGAGGGCATCTCGCATACGCCCGTCCTCACTCGGTCATAAAAATAAATGCTGTCGCACTTCTTTTTACGAAACCCGCTTCGTTCGGTTGTGGTAGAGGGTGGGGACAAGGTGGTTGCGGGTGGGGTGAGGTGGTATACAATGGTGATGTGGTGGGAGATAGTGGTATACTAGATTTGGTAAGAAATTATTAGATTTAGAATGCTGAGTGAGTTTCCGCAGTCCATACCACTGTTCTCCACCAATGGTATGGACTGCGGAGGCTCACTCAAATCAAGATATGTTAATCGGTGAATACAAACATACGTTGGACCCAAAGCGACGGCTGTCGCTTCCGTCTAAATGGCGGAAAGAGCTTGGGAAAAATCTTGTAATCACTCGAGGTCTTGATAATTGTCTCTTTGTATATCCTCTGAAGGAGTGGAAGCACATAACCGATAAGGTTGGACAGCTTCCACTTGGTCAGGCGGATACACGGAGTTTTAACCGCTTTTTTCTGTCAGGGGCAGTTGAAGTGGAGGTTGATTCAGTTGGACGTATTCTCGTGCCAGACTTCTTGAAAGATTTTGGGACGCTAGACACTAAAGTGGTGTTGGCGGGTATCCATAGTCGTATCGAGATTTGGGATGAGACACGCTGGGAGTCGTATAAGAAGGGAATCGAGTCACAGGCAGATGCCTTGGCAGAGAAACTCGGGAGTATAGGCGTCCTCTAAATCAGTCGTAACTTTACAGATGTATGAACCACGAAACAGTCTTGCTCAGCGAGGCAGTCGAAGCACTAGCAATTAGGCCGGACAGTACCATCGTCGATACGACGTTTGGCGCAGGTGGCCACGCGACGCAGATAGTGTCGCAGTTAGATGCAACTGGTCAATACATTGGGATTGATACCGACCAAACAGCGCTACGTCATAATTTGAATGAACTGGAAAACGTCACCCTGGTCCACGGTAATTTCCGTGACCTACACACATTGATGGGTTCTTTAGAAATAGAAAAAGTAGACGGTATCCTCGCTGATCTTGGGTGGCGGATGGAGCAGTTCTCAGGTAACGGGCGTGGGTTCTCGTTTCGCCACGATGAACCACTCCTGATGACACTCGGAGAGCCGAGTGACTATCCGTTTACTGCCAGAGACATCGTCAACGAGTGGGATGAACATGTCTTGGCTGACATCATCTATGGCTACGGGGAAGAGCGGTTCGCAAGGCGCATTGCCAAGCGAATCGTTGAGACCCGGGATGAGTCACCCATCGAGACGAGTAAGCAACTCTCAGACCTGATTGTCGGGGCGTATCCAGCGGTGGCCCGCCACGGACGCACACACGTTGCAACCAAAACCTTCCAGGCGTTACGGATTGCAGTCAACGAAGAGTTGACTGCCGTCGAACAACTAGTGGAGCAGGGGATTGAATTACTAGCCCCACAGGGTCGGCTCGCAATCATTACTTTTCACAGTATCGAGGATCGTGTGGTCAAACACGCATTCAAAGCAGCGGCGGCAGCAGAACGCGGGAACGTTCTCACCAAAAAACCAATTACCCCCAGCAGTGAGGAGCTGGAACACAATCCAAGGGCGCGGAGTGCAAAACTCCGAATATTTGAAAAAACTTAATATCTCCACAAAATGAACAAGAGTCGCGAAATAATTTCATACTCACCGTACACCTTGGCTTTGTTTGGGGTGATTGGTGCTGGGCTCGTCAGCTACCTGTACTTTCTCAACCTGTCGGTGGTCCACGTAGTTATTCGCCAGGAAGCGGTACAGGAGGTGCAAGAAACCCGGAACCAGATTGCTTTACTCGAAACTGAGTTTATCTCGGCCCAACATACTATTGCTGCGAGGATGGCAACTGTGTCAGGGTTTAACCAAGACCAAGCCAAGATATTTGTGACCCGTAACGCCTCACCAAACCTGGTGCTGGGACAGTAGGCCTATGCGTCGAGAGCAACGGACATTTAGAATCAGAGCCGTGGCCGGAGTCATCTGTCTGGTCGGCCTTTTGCTGATTGTTCGGAGCTACGTTGTACAAATTGCCCACGGCGAGCAGTACGCTGCTCAGGCAGCATCCCAATACATTCGCACCACCAGTGAGTTATATAATCGTGGCTCAATCTTTTTTTCTACTCGTGATGGCGCTGCTTTGTCGGCTGCAGCTATCAAATCAGGCTACGTGCTGGCTCTTGATCCATCAAGAATTACGGCTCCAGCCCTCGTGTGTGACGAGATTGTTAAAGTAGTTGCAGTTGACCCCGAACTCTGCCTGTTGCGGGCGACTTTGCCCAACCGAACGTACGTTGAGTTTTCAAACGACCTTGATGAGGCTGCTGCGACAACTCTGGCTGAAAAGCGGCTCCTGGGAGTCTCCCTGCACCCTAACCAGTGGCGGTTTTATCCGGGTAGTTCGGTCGCTGCGCGTTCAATTGGGTTTGTCGGTTTTGCCGGTGATGGAACAGATTTGCGGGGTAAATACGGGTTAGAGCGACAGTATGACGATGTGTTATATCGAGAAGATCAAGTACGTTCGGTCAACTTTTTTGCTGAGTTGTTTAGTGATCTTGGTGGGTACGCTATCAACACCAAACAGCACCAGTCGGGTGATATTGTTACTACCCTCGAACCATCAGTCTCACGCATGCTCGATACTGTGTTGCAGGAGGCTAATGACCTGTACGACAGCAAACTAACCGGAGCTATCATCATGGACCCCAACACCGGTGAGATCATCGCTATGAACGCCGTACCAGGGTTTGACCTCAACGATCGTAGCGGTGCCACTATCGAGCAGTTTCGTAACCCACTGGTAGAGAACGTGTATGAATTTGGCTCAACGATTAAAGCCCTGACTGTGGCGGCTGGGCTCGACAGTGGAGCGATTGTCCCTAGTACCACGTACTACGATAGTGGTGAGCTATCGCTCAATACCTTTACCATTCGTAATTTTGACGGCCGTGCCCGTGGGACTGTCCCGATGCAAGAAATATTGAACCAGTCACTCAATACCGGCGTCGCCTGGATTGTGACTCAAATGGGCAAAGACAGTTTCCGTGACTATTTTTTGAACTTCAAACTTGGTAGCGAAACTGGAATTGATTTGCCAAGCGAGTCGCACGGTCTGGTTGATAACCTCAACTCACCACGTGACGTCGAGTATGCCACCGCGTCGTTTGGGCAGGGTATAGCAGTGTCTCCAATTGCAGCTACTCGCGCTCTCGCTACGCTTGGTAATGGTGGTACATTGGTCACCCCACATATAGTCAAGCAAATTAATTTTGTCGATGGAACCCAGAAAGAAATCCTACATCCTGACGGGGCGCAGGTTCTGTCACCAGAAACCAGCGAAGAGATATCCCGTATGTTGACAGCAGTGGTGGACGACGCCCTACGCGGGGGTACCGTTGCACTACCCAACCACTCGATTGCGGCCAAAACTGGTACCGCGCAGATTCCTGACCCCGTTAACGGTGGCTATTATGAAGATAAATTCCTCCATTCATTTTTTGGGTATTTCCCCTCGTATGACCCCGAATTCATTATTTTCTTGTATACTGTAGAGCCAAAGGGAGTGCGGTACGCTAGCGAAACGCTGACTATACCGTTTATGGATATGACCAAATTCCTAATTAACTATTATTCCATTCCACCAGATAGATAGACTATGAAACAGACCCTCAGAAATATAGTAGTAGCCATCCTCACCGCCGAGGCCAAATTGCTTTTACGTCGCAAAAACCCCACCATCGTCGCCATCGCTGGGAGTGTTGGTAAAACGTCAACCAAAGACGCCATTTTCGCCGCCATCAAAGACAGCGTGCCAGCGCGTAAGAGCCAAAAGAGTTTTAACTCCGAACTGGGTGTACCACTGACGGTGCTGGGACTGCAAACTGGCTGGGACAGTTCTGGTCACTGGTTGTGGAATATTATTGATGGGGCATTTACAGCAATGTTTGCAACTAGCTACCCATCAGTGTTGGTCCTTGAAACTGGGGTTGATACTCCAGGTGACATGGACGCGCTGACGGCCTGGCTCAAACCGGATGTGGTGGTATTAACTTGTCTGCCGGCGATACCCGTGCACGTCGAGCAGTTTGCGACCCCACAGGGAGTTATCGACGAGGAAATGAAACTTGTACATAGTCTACGTCCGTCAGGTGTGCTGGTGTATAACAACGATGACACTATCATCAAACGTGAAATCGAAGCCGTTCGCCATACCAAAGTCGGCTACGGTCGGTTTTTACCGACCGATGTCAATATCAAAAAAGATCAGGTATTTTATAAAAACGATGTCCCCGCTGGGGTGTCGTTTGAGCTGTCCTATGACAGTGCCAGACAATTGGTAAAAATCCCGGGGATTGTAGGTCTGCAACATAGCTATGGCTGTGCGGCGGCGGTGGCGGTAGCAAGCCATCTAGGAGTCCCAATCGATGCGGCCTGCGCTGGACTAAACAGTCATACTACGCCGCCTGGTCGGCTGCGAATCATTCCTGGTATCAAAGGCAGTACGCTGATAGATGATTCATACAACTCATCGCCCGTTGCGGTAGAGCATGCGCTCGAAACTACAGCCACGATTAAAAACGCCAAACGTCGGATTGCGGTTCTGGGGGACATGCTAGAGTTGGGTAAGTATTCTGCCGCTGAGCATATCAGGCTCGGTACACAAGTTGCCAGCAACTACGATGTGCTATTGACGGTTGGAGTGCGTGCGCGCGGGTTTGCCGAGGGTGCGCTTACTGGAGGGATGAAAGAAAGCGTTATTTTCCAATACGAAGACACTGCCCGAGCTGGACGTGAGCTGCAGGCCATGCTTAAACCAGGTGATGTCGTACTCATTAAAGCCTCCCAGGGCATCCGGGCTGAGATTATCGTCGAAGAGGTGATGCAAGAACCAGACCGAGCACCAGAACTCCTCGCTCGCCAAGATGACGTCTGGCGAAAACGTCGGTAGTGAACCAGTTAGTCGTGTCGTGAGCCGTTGTGGGTTAGTGTTGGTGTAAATTGGGAACTAACGCTTGGCACACGGTACAACATACAGCGGTATGCCGAGTATCAAAACCAAACAAACGCCGCCATGGATCATTGTTTGGTGACTGTGAGTAAGCACAGTCGCTTGCAGCCAACTAGTTGGTGGTGTCTAGTTCGGGTGCCAGCACAATCTCGGCCAGTTCCTCTACCCCTGCGCCAGTTTTGGACGAGTAGGGGACGATGATAAACCCGTTGAGTTCTCGCTTCAGCTCGCGGATACGGTTTTGGTATTTGGAACTTTTGATCTTATCGATTTTGTTGGCGACCACGACGATGCGTTTTTTATCATCCATCAAGTCTTGCAGCATCGCGAGGTCATCCTTAGTCGGCCCTACAACTGCGTCGATCAGGACGACAACCACTGGGTCAGCCTCAGACCGGAACAGGTACCAAGAAATCAGCTCACCTAGTTTCTGCAGGGTGGCTCCACTGGCTTTGGCGTAGCCATACCCTGGTAGATCCATAAAATAGTGAGTACCGTTGATGAGAAATACGTTGATTTCTTTTGTCCGTCCTGGCGTCTTACTCGTGATGGCGAGTTTTTTTGTTTTGGTCAGAGAATTGAGCAGGCTCGACTTCCCAGCGTTAGAGCGCCCAATAAACGCTACCTGTGGTGTGCCGTCAGTCATAATGTCAGCCGGGCCAACCAGTCCAGTTACAAATTTGGCAGAAGTAATAGTCATGCCAGGAATCCTAGCAGAATAACCAGCGAAATGCGATGTTGTTGTCTGCTGTGGGTAAAGGTTACGTGCAGGATACCCTAAGGGGTTGCTATACTAGTGATAACCGTTAGTAGCTAGTCCCAAACTATTTATGATACCAGTTGGAAAGTCAGCCCCCACCTTTACACTCGTCGATCAACATGACCAGACACACGCCCTCAAGGATTATCTCGGGCAGTGGGTGTTAGTCTACATTTACCCCAAAGATGATACTCCAGGCTGTACGGCCGAAGCCTGCGCGATTGCCGAGGTCTACGGTGACTTTAAACGCCTCGACGTCACGGTGTTTGGATTGAGTAAAGACACACCCCAGTCACACAGAAAATTCGCTGAGAAATACCACCTTCCGTTTACGCTATTGTCAGATGAACAAATGACGACTATCGACAAATACGGCGCCCTAGTCGAGAAAAATATGTTTGGTAGAAAATCGCTGGGCACCAAACGAATGTCCTACTTGATCAACCCGGCTGGCAAGATAGCCGCCGCGTACCTCAAAGTAGATCCGGCCAACCACGCCCTAGAGCTGCTAGCCGACATCAAACTAGCCCAAAAGGCATACCAGCCAGCCTAATCAACCCGCTACAGAGCGGTATCTATAACGATAGCAAACAAGCTAATCCCGCAGTTTACCCGGTAAACTGCGGGATTAGGGTTTTGTAGTATTTGATGGTTATCTCTTTGCTATAGCAGTGTTAGTAATTCTAAAGGACACGTTATTTCTTCAGATGTGTTTTTTCTTACGCGGAGACTTAACATCAACCTTGAAAGTAGGAGATTAAATCTTATAGAATTACTTCAAAAGTCTGCCACCAGCCATTGGGGATTCCAGTAGTACACTTCTCATGCACACTGCTGTGTACTCCGGCACCCTGGCCACCGCCGACAATCTGATACTCACTAGTGGTAATGGAGTAATGGTTTTCAATTGATCTGCGAGCATCATCCCACACTCCATCATTTGTATAGAAACACGTGTTTGTTGATAAATCAATGCAGGTTTCAGTGTTGTGAAACAAACTACACACCACAGTTGTTGCGCAATTGTATCCACCTGAACCGTCTGACTTGAGAGTGGTATTGGCTGGACAGTTTGGTAGGGATCCGCTGCCTGCGCTACCCATCGCGAGTTCCGCCCAACTTAACACTCCATTATGCCCGGTGATTCTGTAGTATTGACCAGCCGGGACTGGTACAAACCATGAGTGATTAGTCCAGCGCTCTCCCTGCTGACCAATCTTTATCCAATTTGAACCATCCGTAGATACCTGAAATTGATAGCTCGGTGCATTATTGTTATCAAAAGCATGGTACGTTACAGCTACCATCAAGGGGCCGCCAGTGGTATTTTGATACGTTGCTCCAGATGACCTGCTTCCTGTCAGATCTTGCCATTGCCCCCAAGCGCTCCCACCTCCAGAGCCCCCTCCATTCACCATTGCCGCCGTTGTACTTGCAGCAAAACAATTGTTGCCATCGTGGTCACAGTACAAATCAGATCGCATGTCGTCTGATGCACTGACTGTGAATGCTCCTATATCGCCTAATTTATTCTGCAGTTCACCGCCGATGTTGATGGGTGCAGTAGCATTGTTGCCGGTTGGCGCGGCTGTTGGGTCAGCCCACTGGCCGTAGGCAAAGTTAGCGACGAGCGCTAGGGTCAGGGCAGTGGTGAGTAGGCCGATTTGTTTGAACGTGGCTGTGATGTGGTGCATAGTGGATACTAATATTAACTGGTAATCCAAGTATATCAAAAGCAGACAGTTAGAATGAAAGTTATCCAAGCTCCGCCCAGGCGCTAGCTCTTGGTTCTACCGGGAAATCTTCCTGACGCATAAAGTATGTAACTCCGTGGGACCAGCTACCGGGATACGTAGTTCGTGGTACTGTTAGGTGATTACCAGCTACAATTGAAATATATGGAATTAGAAAAACAAGTAGCCCTAGTCACCGGCGGCGGTTCGGGGCTTGGAAAAGCCATTGCCCTGCGGTTTGCCAAAGAAGGGGCGGCCGTAGCAGTGGTTGATGTTGACGAAAAAGGCGGCCAAAAAGTGGTCGATGCGATTAAAAAAGCTGGTGGAAAAGCCCTGTTTATCAAGGCTGACACCAGCGTGCCCGATGAGTGTCGCCAGGCGGTTGAGCAGACCGTCAAAACGTTCAAGAAACTAACTATTGCCATCAACAACGCTGGCATTGGCGGGGTGCAGGCGCCAGTTGGAGACTATGACATAGCTGAGTGGGACAAAATCATAGCAATTAATCTGTCAGGCGTATTCTACGGTATGCACTACCAGATCCCCGCCTTACTCAAAAACAAAAAAGGGGTCATCGTCAATATGGCGTCGGTTTTAGGGCAGGTAGGGAACCCGTTGGCACCAGGATACGGCGCAGCCAAGCACGGAGTGGTCGGTCTGACCCAAAGTGCAGCGCTGGCCTACGCCGAGCAGAATCTGCGCGTCAACGCAGTTGGTCCGGGGTACGTGCAGACACCGCTCCTGACTAAAAGCCTAGACAAAAAAGCCTTGCAAGGCCTGAAAGCCCTCCATCCGATGAAACGCCTTGGTAAACCAGAAGAAGTGGCAGAACTCGTCCTGTGGCTCTGTACCGACAAAGCTTCATTTGTCACCGGTTCGTACTATAACGTCGATGGGGGATATTTGGCGCAGTAGGGAATTGTCAGGTTTTAAAACAGGTACGCTTCAAGCGTGCCT
>Ga0136588_1000459_pt1 | contig 14984 bp, 24 predicted proteins | sample AntRauMFilla1564_FD_104782 | JGI IMG/M metagenome (GOLD analysis project Ga0136588, IMG submission 104782) | Saline lake microbial communities from Rauer Islands, Antarctica - Metagenome Filla 1 #564 | ecosystem: Environmental > Aquatic > Non-marine Saline and Alkaline > Saline | place... | reverse complement strand
GAAAAAATACAATTATGTTTATGATGGCGCCCCAATAAGCAAGCGTCAATTTGAAAGCGAAGTTCCAGAAAATTGGCAAGAGGAAGTGGACGAATATGGAACTTACAGTTATGGATCATATAGCGCTAACGAACTGGACTGGACGGGGGAGGAATAAAATAAACTAAAATAAAAAACATGAAAAGACAAGATGTTTTAACGATTTTGGAAGGGAAATCGTTCGTGAACAAAAGAACAAATTATTATCATACGGCGATATTGGCTTGTACAAATCCCGGCAAAAAGTTTTATTGTGGGAAGCGCTCTGGTATAAATCGGTATGCAACGACTATTAGTTGGCAATGGGATTTAGTTGCTTTATTTAAGCGATTGGGCTTTGTCGATTATGAGGTAGGAAATGATGCACCTAGAAATGGAAAACAAGGGGATTTTGTAATTGTAAATGAAGACAAATGACTGAAAAAGAAAAACAAGAAAAAAGATATGCGCGGTTGTTAAGAACAACTGATTTGTGTACATTAGGAGCCTCTTTATTTATAAGAGGTGATAAAAAGGTAAGAAGCATTGATGCTTTGTCTAAATATAGACAGGATATTTTATTTGCTTTGTTGAAGCGGTTTAGCATTGATCCAATGGAAGAACGGATTTCTAAAAAAGGTACGTTCTTCGTGTCATTGCAACAAACAGCAATGGAAGATTATTTAGACACAATACAAGAATAAAAACTAAAAAATACTATTATGAAACTAGAAAAAAAAGTACACGCAGTGAATGAAGTTCAACGATTATTAAAAATGAACTACGATCACATTATGCCACAATTAGAAAAATTTGTAGGTAAAAAAATTAGATTACAAACAAGTAGAAAAGCCGCGCAATTCAAAATTGACTTCTTGGATGAAAAGCCAAGAGGATTTGAAGGGGAGTATGCTACGATCAATAACATGAATATCTACTTTACTTATACTACGATATGGTTAAAGATTAAGCTCCGTTTTAAAGATACGGGTGTGAGTTGCTTTTATGAAAGCGATAGCATATACATCGGGGAAATGGACGGGTTTAATTTGAAATCAGTAAGTACGGTAGAATACGAACCTCTCTTTTATGATGTCTCACAAGTGCAAGCAGATTTAAAGCGCAAAGAAGAAGTGGAAAAAGCACTTATGGATGTATCATTTAAAGTACGCAACTTCACGCATCTTTATTAGGTTTCATAATTAGAATTTAATATATTTATATATGCAAGCAAAACAGGTCCAATACAAGAACACAGGGCAGTTGGCTATTAAGATCACTGTTGGAATTGATCCGTCCGCTGTTTCTATTTTAAAAACAATTACAGGATGTAAAAGACATTCTAAGGGATATTGGACCTGTTTGCTTTCCTACAAAAATGCCAAAATTTTATTGGATAATGGATTTGAATTATGTGATAAAATTAGCACCTACCTTTCCAACAAGCCCACCGAACTAAAAATTCCAAAAGTAAAAATTAAAGGATTACAAGGAACTCTTCGTAAGTACCAACAGGAAGGTGTTGCTTTTATTGAAATGATGAATGGTCGTGCATTAATCGCAGATGATATGGGATTAGGTAAAACGATTCAAGCAATAGCATATTTACAATTACATCCAGAAACACGCCCGGCACTTATCATTGTACCCGGATGCGTAAAATATAAATGGGAACGTGAGATTATAAAATGGATTCCCAATCCCGGAAAGATTCAAATCTTGTCTGGGCAAACTCCGTCTAAACGTATTCATGGTGACATCGTAATTGTCAACTATGATATTATATACTATTGGAGAATGCTTTTATACAAAGCTGGCTTCAAAATAATGATCGCCGATGAAATCCAATACTTTAAAAATAATTCCGCTAAAAGAACAACTGTCATCAAACGAATAGGAAAAAAGACAAAAAAACTGATTGGATTATCTGGTACGCCTATTGAGAATCGGCCTATGGAATTATTCAATTTTGTCAATATGTGCGATGCAAAACTATTTCCAAATGCCTTTTCTTTTGGTATGACTTATTGTGCCGGATATCATAATGGATATGATTGGGTTTTTTCCGGTGCTTCTAACTTGCCGCAATTAAATACTATTTTGAGAAAGCATATTATGATTAGGCGTTTAAAAAAGGACGTCCTAAAAGAGCTACCAAATATAAATTATTCCGTTATTCCTGTCCTTTTAGACAATAAAAAAGACTACGACATAGCAAAGTCCCAGTTTATTACGTTTGTCAAAGAATCAAGAGGAAGTAAGTCCTCTGGCGCGGATACAAGAGGTGAAACATTGGCGCAACTAACTGCGCTCAAAAAGATGGTAGGCGTTGGAAAGATTCCGTCTATTATAGAATGGGTGGATGATTTTTTACTAACAGGTGAAAAACTTGTTATTTCTGGATGGCATAAGGATGTTTTAAAAGTTCTATATGCACACTACAAAAAAATATCTATCCTTATAGATGGTTCTGTTTCAAACAAAGATGTTTTAGCAGAGCGATTTCAAAAAGAAAATAACCTAAAACTTGCTATTGTTAATATGAAAGCTGGTGGGGTAGGTATTGATTTATTTGCCGCAGCTTCTATATTAGTCGTTGAATACCATTGGACACCAACAATGCTTGATCAGGTTATTGCCAGAATACACAGAATGGGGCAGAAAAGAAAAGTAAATGCCTATTATATGATAGGATTAGATACAATAGAAAACAAACTTATTTCCATGCTTGATAAGAAAAAGAATATTATTAGTCAGGCTATGGATGGAAAACAAGTTGAAAGCAATATTTTAATAAATGATTTAATTGATTTTATGTTAAATGAAAAATAATAAAATTATGGAAATGCAGACTGATTTAATTTACAACCGGGCGTGGTCATTTCACAGGACTACGGGAATAGAATTAAAAGATTTAATATCACAAGCAACTTTAATTTATTTAGAAGCAGAAAAAGAGTTTGACCCAAATAAAGGAATCTCTTTTGTGACATTTGTTTACACTTGTTTAGATCAAGCATTGATTGACTATTGCGAAAAAACAAAGAAATTAAAAATAATTGATTTAAAGGGGCACAAGTTAGATTGGTTACAGACAACTTTCACGGAAACAAATACAAGTTTTACTTTGAATATGTCTCGGTTTTCCGGGGATGTAAAAGAAGTGGTGTTATTTGTTTTAAAACAACAAGAGGATTTTGATTTGAATTACAGTAGAAAAAATCGTGGTTTAATCGCACAAAGATTATTAGAACAAGGTTGGAAAAAACCTAGGATTTGGCTTGCGTTTAAAGCACTACACAATCTTTTAAAAACAATCCCCCAAAACGAACTATTTTCGTAATATCACGTAATTAACTGCTTAATTCTGCACTTAATAAAAAACATTCCCGTATAATAATAAAGAAATGCATGTACATTAAGCACCTGTTCCATGAATATAATTAAGTTTTACGAAGATTACAATATTGACTACAAAACAGAAGGCCATAAACATTGCCGTGATGGCTGGGTTAATACAAGTTGTCCATTTTGTACAGGGAACCCCGGATATCATTTGGGGTTCCCTATGGATGGCCATGTGTTTAAGTGTTACAGGTGTGGTAAACATAGCCTGTTAGAGGGGGTTTCTAAACTATTGTCCACCTCCTTTAGTGAAGCTAAAAGAATAGCACAGGAATACAAAGGAGTAACCACCATAAAACAAGTAAACACCCCTATAATTAAACCGAAAGGTTTTAAATATCCAAGCAATACATCCCCGATCACATCCACACATAAACGCTACCTAGAGGGACGTGGATTTGATCCAAAAAATTTGGTCAGAAACTGGGAGATTTTGGGAACTGGTCCACTTTCTTTTTTGTCAGATGGAATAAAACAAATTGATTATAAACACAGAATTGTGGCTCCAATTTATTGGAATGGTCAATTAGTTTCTTTCCAGTCCAGATCAATAAAGAAAAAAACAGAGCATGGGGATGTAAAATATTTAGCTTGTCCTAAGATAAGGGAACGGATCCACCATAAACATTTAGTTTATGCAAATCCAGCAAACTGGGAGAAAATGAAGAACGGAATTGGCATTGGAGTAGAAGGAATTACAGACGTATGGAAACTGGGAGAAAATGCGGTGTGTACTTTTGGGATAGAATACAAAGTACAACAAATAAATATAATTGCCCGACATTTTAAACGATTTGCTGTTGTGTTTGATGATGAGAGCCAAGCTAAAAGACAGGCCAAAAAATTAGTAGAAGAACTTTGTCTGTTTGGTGTGGATGCTTTTTACATTCCAATAGTGGGAGATCCCGGTGCTATGTCTTATGAAGAAGCGCACAAATTAACAAAATCAATAATAACTAAAATCTACTAACATGACAAAAGCATTCTTTTATTATTTATTGACTGGTTGGCGAAATACCTATTATTTTGGATATCCAAAATCGTATTTACCCGTCCTATGCATGTTCAAAGAAAAGAAACCGCCTCAACTAGGAACATTCATACAGAATTGTGCTGTTTTTTGGTTTCAAGAGGCCGGAACAGTATTCTATGCCAACACAACAACTTTGGCAAAGGATAACAAAGGAATCGCTAAAGAATCGCTATTAAAAAAGGCTACCGCGGTACATTATACGGTAACACATTGGAAAAAGGTTGAGTAAGTACGTAATTTGGAGGATGTTTTAAATAATTATACCTTTGTTTTTCTCCAAAGTAAGTAGATCAAAAAAACTGTTCGACAAGGAACAAAATAATATTTAAAAAAGGCTCATTAGATGCAGGTGCTTGTTCCACCTCTCTTTTGGGCCTTTTACTATCTAAAAAATAAATACCATGAAACGTACTACAAAAAAAGAAAAGCAGTTAGATTTAGACGTAGAAGAAGCTTTGTTTGCTTATCTATATAAAGAAGTAAAAGATTTAAAGTTAATTGCTTTATTTCTTTTTATCAAAGCCCATCACATTTTTTGGACACATGCCGATTTTTGGATGGAACAACTTGCTTTTATGAATATGAACAAAAACACACAAAATACACATATCAAAAAATTAGAAGCGTTTGGACTGATTAAAAGAATGGCTTTACGTGACAAAAATAAAAGAGTGGCCGGAACCATTTGGGGAGTTGCCTTAAATAAACAATTTGATTTTCCTATGGATGAATTAAATGCTATTTTGAAAAAAGAAAATTTAACATGTACCAAACTGCCACAAAAAAAATAACAGTATGAAAACAGCAAAGGACATCGAAGAATTGTACACAACTGAGCAGGGTGCTTATATTGTAAACGTAAAAGTTTTAAAAGAACTAGGAATTGGGGCGGCCCTTCTTTTAGCTTTATATATGGATTTTACACTTAACAAAGCATTGCCGGATGGATGGTTCCTATGCCCAAATAAAAAAGCGGAGCACCTTATGGGGTTCCCCACAACAGCGATGGTAGGAAGAAGCAAAAAAACACTACAAAAAATAGGCATCCTAAAAACAAAAAGAAAAGGCCTTTACGAATTGCTTTATGTTGATATTATGAAAATGAAACAACTCATTGATAAAAAATAAACTATGACAACAGAAAGAATATTGAGCCAAGAACAATATCATGGGCTTATAAAGGAATTAACCAGAACGGATGGCTATTTATTATTGCATAAAAAATTAATTGAGCATCTGGGTGGTTTTATTGCACTTGTTTTGTCTAACTACGTGGACAAGCATATTTATTTTGAAAAGAAAAATCCCGCTGCAAACGGTTGGTTTTTCCTTACATTAGATCAACAACAACAACAACTTGGAGTGCCTAGGTCTTTTTTAATCAAGTATAAAAAAATAATTGTCGAACTAGGTTTTCTTAAAATAGAAAGAAGAGGTCTTCCTTCAAAAGAATGGTTTAAATTGGACTATGAAAAATTAGCATTTGTTTATTTACATGAGGCAGAAAAAGACATGATGTCCCCTGACTTCCCTATGGGGCTAGGCACCGAGACATCTGGGAGGCAAGCCAAGGCAAATCGCAGTAGGCTTATCAACAGTAAAGATGGGTGTCAAGTAACCAGTAAAGACGAGTGTCAAGCCACCACAAATCTCAGGTCACTATATAAGGAGAACATATTTAAGGAGAACAAAGAAAATAACAAGAGTATAAATACTCTTGTTTGTGCATCTGACAATGCACCACCAACAAGAAATAAATATATTAAATCTAGCCAATTTGAGCGTATATGGAATATTTATCCAAATAAGAAAAACAAAGGGGGAGCCATAAAAACATGGAACAGCTTTACGGGTTCCAGTAAAAAGAAACCAAAACCAACCTACCGAGAATTAAGAAAAGCCATACGTGAATTTAAAAAATGCCAGCAATGGCAGAATCCTGTATATATACCAATGTTTACCACATTTATGAACCAATTCCGTTGGTTAAATGATCCACACGAATCATTATACCCAGAAATAAAACCAAAAGCAACAAATACAAATGGTTCCAGAGGTACGGATGGAAAGAAACCAGACCATATCCTATACAAAGACAACACAACTCATATAAAAGCAACTTGGTAAAGCGCAAACGTTATGAAATGCACTATCTGCAACAAAAGAGGAGCAATGAAAAATTTAACTTATTGTCTTTATTGCCACAGGGAATCAATTTGGGTTAACAAAACCCAACCTGCGTTTTTATCCGCTCTTCCAGAAAGAATAGCAAAACAAATAATGCAATTTTCTTTTGGTACGCTTGACAAAGTGGGCAGCTCTTATTTGTATGGTCCTATCCGTACCGGAAAAACATTAATGGCCTGTGCTATGATGATGGCGTATGCCCACAAAAAACATCATGCTAATGAAGCCGCATCTTTTGCTTTTGTAGAAACCCCAATTTTGTTACAACGATTAAAAAATACATACAACAAAGACGCAACGGAAACAGAACAATCTATTTTGGAACAATATCAAAATACGGACATCCTTGTGTTGGATGACATTGGCGTACAGAAGACCTCAGATTGGGCGTATGCTATTCTTTATATGATTATAAACCACAGGTACAATAATTACAAGACTACCATATTCACATCAAACTGTTCTTTGGAAGAATTAGCAGACCAAATGCAAGACGACAGAATTACCAGACGGATTGTAGATATGAGTGATGCAGTTGTGGAAATGTCTCGTTAAAAGCAAACTATGAACCACGAAAAAATAACAGAACGTCAGATTATTCTAGCAATGCTTGTTTCTGATGACTATATGAAACAGGTCAGAGAATGTTATCGACCTGAGTATATGCGTTCCGATGCCGCTGGGCGGATCACCCGTTGGGCGGTGGAGTACTATGATAAATATAACAAAGTAATGCAGGAAGGGATTACAGAGGTTTACGTTGATAAAATTAAAAAAGAACACATTTCCGAGGAAGTTGTCGAGCAAATAGAAAATATCTTAGAGTCCATTTCCGACGAATATGATAGAGACCAATTCAATTTTGAATACATTGCCGACAAAACAGAAATATATTTTCAGGCACGAGCAATTGAATTAAATAATGAGAAAGTCCAAGTGCTTTTGGATAACGGCGATGTGGAGGAAGCAAATGCTTTAATTGCAAACTTCTCTCCACCTAAAAGAAAAATAGCACAGGACATTGATTTATCCGACCCTGCTATTTTAGAGCGAGTTTCGCAGGCATTTGCAGAAACAGCCCATCCCTTGTTTAAACTTCCGGGAGCCTTGGGGGAATTGATAAATGAGCATTTACTTAGAGATTGCTTTGTTGCGTTGCAAGGTTCCGAAAAGCGTGGAAAAACTTGGAATTTGATGGAGTTGGCTTTGAAAGCATCCAAACAAGGGTGCAACGTAGCTTTGTTCCAAGCTGGGGATATGAGTGAAAAACAACAACTTCGCAGAATTGCAATTAGTCGGGCGCATTTATCGGACAAAGCGGAGTACACAGGATGGCAGTATGTTCCTGTCAAAGACTGCCTATTGCAGCAAACGGACCAATGCACCAGACCAGAACGAGAATCTGAACTTAGTTTGTTTAAACAAAAATACAAACGGGAAGACATTACAAAAGATATGCTTTTAGAAGCAGCGGCCGAAAACCCAGAATATGAGCCTTGTCGCAATTGTTCCAAAATCATCGGTATTCCTTGGCTTAAAAAAGTAAACTTGGGTTCGCCTATTACAGAGGACCAAGCAAGGCAGGAATTTCAAAGATTCTTCGTGAATAATGGACGTAGGTTCAAACTCTCGACCCATGCCGCACAAACTTTGACGGTAAAGGACATTGAACACAAATTGGATGAATGGGAAAAAGACAATTTTATTGCAGACGTAGTTGTCATTGATTATGCCGATTTACTTGTGTCTTCTGTAAAAGAGTTCCGACATTCGCAGAACGACATTTGGATGAATTTGCGAGGCTTATCCCAAAAAAGACATCTTTGTTTGATAACAGCGACCCAAGCTGATGCAAAAGCGTATGAAACAAATACATTGACTTTGCAAAACTTTTCTGAGGATAAGAGAAAATATGCACATGTGACCGCTATGTTTGGACTAAATCAAGACAAAACAGGCAGGGAAAAAGAATTAGGAATATTGCGGTATAATATAATTTTAGCCAGAGAAGGGGATTTCAATGCAAATAAATGTGTTTGTGTTTTGCAAAGTTTAAAACAAGGTAGAGCGATAATCACCTCATATTGGTAATTTCAACTATCTTAAAAATAAATTACAAATAAATGGGCAAATCCACACTTAATAAAAAACATTCCCGTATAATAGGGTAAATATAACGAACGAACATGGGACAATACGAAAAAACGACAGAGGCCACAAGTACGGAGATTGAAAATAAATTTTCTTTCGAGCAAATTGTGTACATGATAGTGGATCTTGAACGAACACCACACATGGTGATGGGGATTGTTTTTAGACAACATAGTATTGAGTACATAATCTCAGATAGGTACTCGGATGAGAAAGTAGTTCGAGAATGTGAAATTAAAAAAAGGATGCCGTAAACTGTAAAGAGCGGAAGGGTAGTTCGCATATCCTATCCTGACATACATCCTTTTTACAATACAAAGAAGTGGATTACCTGCTCAATGTTTAATCAGGGTTACTGACTAATTGTTTTTCTTACCGGATACAGGAATCCACTTCTTTTATCTATTACTCACTTAATAAACCACAAATTATGAATCGAGCAAGAAGAAGAAGTTATGAACGCGAAGAGGGACGCATCAAACAAGGGAAACCCAGATTTAAACAAAATTGCAGAAAAGCGACCCGCGGACGCATAGTGCAGATGGTGGCTAAGGCGCACGGAGCATGGACTTGCATCAGAATGCTCCCATAAGCGCCATGCCCTATGATAAGAACAACATTTAAACGGAACGTAATGACAAATCCATACCCAAAACCAAGGGGGAATCGGCAATATGACAAAGAATCCTTATTGCACATATTAAGAAAAGATGTGCATACATGGAATACACAATGGACGAACAGAGTGATACGCAATTTGTCTGTTGTTCAGTTGCTATGTCAAGCATATCCAACTTATCGGGAAGAGTATTGCTATTGGGCCTTTGCATTAGGAATGATACAAGGTAAAATTTAACTATGACACATATTTCAAATAAAAAGGACGGAGATGGTTATGGATATGAATTTGGCTATGTTTCTGGGTCTGAGGATTATTAATTTTAAAAATAAGAAAAATGTACACAATCAGCAAAGAGTTTCATTTTAGCGCAAGTCATATTCTATTTGGCTTAAATGATGGACATCCATGTGGAAGAATGCATGGACATAATTACATAATTGTAGTCGAATTGAAAAGCCTTATCTTAAATGATGTTGGGTTTGTAAAAGATTACAGGGAACTGGATCCAATTAAAAAGTGGATTGATGACAAGTTAGACCATCACCACCTAAATGATGTACTAGACAAAAACAACGAGCCACTTTTTAAAGGCAATCCTTCTGCGGAAACTATGGCGCGCACATTGCTTGTGGTCTTTCAGAACTTAATTAAAGATGCAACAATAACAGCAATAACAGTAAAGGAAACGCCAAAAACAGCGGCTACTTTTTCATATAACGATTAGCTATGATAAAACAAATAATCAAAGCAAACAAAAGCAGAGTAACAGCCCCAATTCCAGAAGGGGTTCCGTTTCTCAATGTGTCTGAGTTCTTCTTCGACACAATACAAGGGGAAGGTGTAAATACAGGGTGCCCTGCTGCTTTTTTAAGATTGCAAAATTGCACAATGAATTGTTTCTGGTGTGATACGGCTTCTGTTTGGAGACATGGCAATGCTTTTTCTATAAAAGACCTGCTCACAATGATACAGGACTCCGGATTGGTGTACAAATTAAAATTCGGGATGCATTTAGTATTAACAGGTGGTAGTCCATTACTACAACAGGAAATGTTGCAGATATTTTTAATACAATTTGAAATGACATTCTCTTTTTTGCCTTATTTGGAAATTGAAAATGAATGTGTGATTATGCCTTCTGCCTACATGCAGAACAAGATAACTTGTTGGAACAACAGCCCAAAACTTTCTAACTCTGGAAATTGGAAAGGATTGCGGTACAATCCAGAAGTCTTACAAGCATTATCTAAACTACGAAATAGTTGGTTTAAGTTTGTTGTAAAGGACGAGAAGGATGTGCAAGAAATTGAGAAGGATTTTGTACAAACAAATTACATTTCAAAATCCCAAATTATTTTAATGCCACAAGGAGGGGACAGAAAGGAATTGGAAGAAAATCGAGACTATGTGGTTTCCCTTGCTGTTGAAAATAATTTTAGGTATTGTACCAGAGAGCATGTAGTTCTATGGGATAAAATGACAGGGGTATGAAAATAACAAAAAATAAATTACGATTGGCAGCAATCTATTTCAATAAACTGATGGTTTTGGAACCGCAAATTTCCTTAGAACCAAAATTTGGAAAGAAGTATTTAATTAAAAAACTTTGGCAGGCTGCATTGACTGCCAATTTTCCTAAAAAAGAATACCCAAAGCAAGTAAGAAAACTTCTTAATGCTATTGGTGCGTTCGATAAAATAGATTAACTTTGAGTTTTTACCAAATCAAATTATTATTATTAATTATTTAATCAAAACAACCATGAAAGATTTAAAAAAAGCAGCAGAAGAATTAAATGATGTGCTGGGACTGGTTCCTGCAATCAAAACCACTGGCAAAGTAAAAGAACCAGCTTTGAAAAAATTAGTAATCGAAGCGGCCGCAGAACTTGTGGAAGATGACAAAGAGGATGTTTCCGAAGAAGTGCAAGCCATTTTATCGGGGCTTGGTGTCGAATTGCCTTGGGAGGCTTCTGCTAATGAGGATGCAGACGAGGACGAGGACAATGATGATGCAGAGGAAGAAGAGGAAGAAGAGGAAGAAGTAGTAGTTGTTGCTAAAAGCAAAAAAGGGAAACAGAAAAAAGAAAAAGCCAAAAAAGAGGAAGACGAGCAAGACGAGGAAGACGAGCAAGAAGACGAGGAAGACGAGCAAGAAGACGAGGAAGAAGAAGTAGTAGTGGATGCCCCTAAAGCCAAAAAAGAAAAAGCCAAAGGGAAAAAAGAAAAAGCCAAAAAAGAGGAAGCTGCCCCAGCACCTAAAGCTAAAGGAAAACGCCCAGAAAAAGCACAAGGAACATCTGGATCTGGAAAAGGTGTGATTGCCACAATTAAGGACATCCTGTCAAAAACCAGCAAAAAGAAACAAGTTACCAAACAAGACATTTTAGATGCATTGGTAATTGAGTTTCCTGATAGGGCTGCTAGTAGTATGAAAAGTACCGTAAATGCACAAGTGCCCGGAAGAATTTCAAGAGAAACTGACATGGACATTGAGAAGTCCGCTGATGGTAAGAAATTCTACAAAGCATAATAAAGAAATTGTGATTTACTAATAAAAAGGCAAGGCAACCTCCTTGCCTTTTTTAATCTTTTTTAATTATGAAAGTATTAATAGCTTTATCTGGTGGCTTAGATAGTGCCACGATGCTTGCCCATTACATCCATGAAGGGTATATTGCGGAAGGTGTTTCCTTTTATTATGGAAGCAAACACAATGATTCAGAAATTGCTGCGGCCAAAGAAATTGCAGCCCATTATTCTATTAACCATTCTGTAATTGATATGAGTGGTGTAATGAAAGACTTCAAATCGGATTTATTACTATCTGGTGGTGTCATTCCTAAAGGACACTATAATGATGCCAGTATGAGCAGAACTGTTGTCCCAGCACGAAATTTAATTTTTGCATCCATCCTTACTGGTCTGGCTCAATCTAAAGAGATACCTTTTGTCGCATTAGGTGTGCACCAAGGAGATCATCATATATACCCAGACTGCCGTCCAGAATTTATTGAAAGTCTTAAATACACGGCTCTATTAGCTAGTGACGGCAAAGTGCGCATTATCGCCCCATTCCTTACCCATTCCAAGGCCGATATTGTAAAACTTGGGCTGTCCTTACAAACCCCATATCATTTCACAAGAACGTGCTATGAAGGCCTTGATAATATTGCGTGTGGGAAGTGTGGATCTTGTGTTGAGCGATTAGAGGCATTTAGACTTAATGAAAGCATTGATCCTATTTTATATATTAATGACGAATTTTAAATAAAAAACTATGTGTGACAACTGTAATTGCAACCATGTTACGGACGAAGACCCAATGACAGCCTATAATTCTAATAAACAAGGTATTCAAAATATGATGCGTTGGATAGGAGAAGACCCAAACAGGGAGGGTCTTTTGGAAACCCCGAAGAGAATTATTAAAATGTGGGATGAAATTTATTCCGGATATCGCAAAAATGCAGAGGACTTGTTGACAGTCTTTGATTCGGATGGGTATGACCAAATTGTTTTGTTGAAAGACATAGAATTTTATTCTATGTGTGAACATCACAACCTACCTTTTATTGGAAAAGCACATATTGCCTATATTCCAAATGGAAAAGTAATTGGCATTAGTAAACTTGCTAGGTTGTTAGATATGTTTGCAAAGAGAATGCAAATTCAGGAACGACTTGGGCAACAAGTAACAGATGCATTGATGGAACATTTGAAACCACTTGGGGCCGCTTGTATTATTGAAGCCCAACACATGTGTATGCAAATGCGAGGGGTACAAAAACAAAATAGTGTGATGGTCACCTCTTCATTGCGTGGTGCATTTATGGACAATAGTTCTGCCAGACAAGAATTAATGCTCCTTCTTAAATGAAAATGAAAATGTACTTTGCTGGGACAATGGGATCAAGCAGGAGAGAGACACATTTGCAGAAATTTTTGGAAAACAGGTTACTTTCTTTTTGGGATATTCTGCATAAAAAAGCTATGGTTCCCTATGCTTTTGAGTTGATAAAATATAAAAAGAAACAAAATGAAAATAGATTTAAAAGTTCCGTGTCAAATTGATATGTCTATTATTAATAGACAAATGGCCATTGTTGATCAAAAGAAAATGGAACTAAAAAAAGCCATTGATGCCCTTGCGCATACTTCTGTTGAACTGGTATTGGGGCATGGCAAAACACCTCCTGTGGAAGTAGAAAAGAAAAAACAATACCCTCCATCTCCGAAACTGCTGCAACTTCCAACAGACCAAAGAAAGAAGGACTTTATGAAGGCCTTGTATGACATGAAATTAAAAGAAACAAAACTATTCTTTGATGCTTTTAGTGAACAGCAAGCAGAGGCTATACTGGAAGAGATATGGGGGGTTGTTTTGGCTTTATTAAGCGGGAACACCCCCATAGCTCAACAAAACGATGTAAATGGGATATTCCAACCGGACTACCCGGAGTGGCGGGACCTTTTAAATCCACAAACAAAAAAATAATACATGATTCTTATGTTTGCAGGTGTCCCGGGGGGAGGGACATCTGGGTGGTGTAGAAGAGAAAAGGAACTCACACCAATGTGGACGCATCGATTATGGACATATTATTGGATAGTTAAAGACAAAGGAAAAATGGAAAAGCCCAATACTGTTAATTTATTTTTAGATTCTGGCGCATTTAGTGCATGGACACGTGATGAGAATATAGATGTAAAGGTCTATATTGCTTTTATTAAGAAAAATAAAAAGTACATCGACCATTACTCAAACTTAGATATCCTTTGTTCTGTGCGCACTAATCTTGCTTCTGCTAGGAAAAAAGCAGCGGAAGCTACTTTATCAAACCAAAGGAAAATGGAAAAAGCTGGGCTGGATCCAATCCCTGTTTTCCATTATGGGGAACCATTTGAATACTTATCATATTACATTGAAAAATATAAGTATATTTCAATAGGTGGATTAGTTGGAGTGCCGACAGGATTAGCCATGGAATTTTTAGACCTGTGTTTTTCAAAATACATTTGTGATGAAAGAGGGCTGCCTCGTGTAAAGATACATGGGTTTGGCATGACTTCTTTGCGAGTGATGCTAAGATACCCATGGTACTCCGTTGATTCTACTAGCTGGGTTGTGACAGGAAGAATGGGAGGAATTTATGTGCCTGTTTTCAAAAAAGGAAAATGGGTATATGATGAAACCAGTCATAAAATAGCGGTATCTAGTAAAAGCCCAACAAACAAAGAAAAAGGGAAGCACATAGAAACAATGAGTCCCGCACAAAAACAACAAGTGCTGGATTATATTCATGATAAAGGGTATGTTTTAGGGAAATCCTCCTTTAGAACTGTGCCCAATAATTATGAGTTGAAAGAGAATGAAACATGGGCAGAAAAAAAGAATGGCAGCACAGACCCACGAAAGATCGAAATTATTGAAGAACCAGGAATAAGCAACAAATATACATTAAGGGATGAATTAAATATAATTTACTTTAATGATTTGCAAAAAAATATGAGAAGCTGGCCTTGGAAATTTAATATAAACAAAACACCTAATTTGTTTTAAAATGTT
>Ga0136588_1000458_pt1 | contig 14989 bp, 15 predicted proteins | sample AntRauMFilla1564_FD_104782 | JGI IMG/M metagenome (GOLD analysis project Ga0136588, IMG submission 104782) | Saline lake microbial communities from Rauer Islands, Antarctica - Metagenome Filla 1 #564 | ecosystem: Environmental > Aquatic > Non-marine Saline and Alkaline > Saline | place... | reverse complement strand
TCTGGGCGCGTTTAATGCTAGTTTCAGTATGGCAGCGGCCCTCCCCTAACTGCCCCGTTACGGCATTAGCTGGGGCTTGCACACAGGGAAATACGTATCCAGATGGTATAACAACTCCCTGCAGTCGGTTGATTGACTCTATGGATAATGGAAAGCCACTATCATGTTCCACTTCCAGGTAGCCTTTGGATACGAGCAGGGCTGGATCTACTAGGGTGATGGTTCGGTTAGCTGCAGTGCCAAAATCCACTCTGGCCCCATCGTTACTGGATGCTAGGGTCTGGCTGCTCCCGCGATCCCAGTTCGCGTTAGTACTACTTCCCGAAGTAAATTGTTCAAGGAATAGCCCTAACTCCCAATCCCCTGTGGCTTCGTCTTCAATAAGGAATGGCCACAGAGAAGCGCCTGGCTCTGTAGTATCGGAGGGGATTAGAAAACCGTCAACCCTTGTGTTTTCTACGTCGAAACTGGGCGGGTTGATCGTGCCCGCAGTACCGCCCACTTCGGAAACAAATTTTATCCGGTCATGAATTGCTATTCTTGAAGTTGCCATAGTCTTATCCTCTAAAAAACACCTAACTCATTGTAATCGAAATTTGCACTTAAGCTAAGAATTTTACGCGGTCGTAGAAGGGTACTTTTATATTAGCCATGGTATTGAGTCCTAGTGTGTCGGTATTATACGTTCTTGACGGAGTAGGCAAAAGCGCCTGTAGGGAATACTATCGGTTCTAAGCTCTGGTCGCCTATCTGGTATTCAGTGTAGTTATCGAAACCGATTGTACTGTTGCTATACAAAACCACAAAAAAATCCCTGTTGAAACAGGCTGCGGCCTGCGCGTTCTGGGTGGCTAGTCGGCGTATACCACTCCCTATAAAACTGGATCGGCCCCCAGTTGTAAGTGCGTTTATTGCGTTTGGAGTAGTAGTTTTTTGTACGAGCCCCGTATCCAAGCCCTGGAAATCAACCACATCATCAGAGAAGGTACTTGTAGAGGACGGTTCCCTAGAAGTAGGGGGTATTCCATCGCTTCTAATCCGTGTAGTGAATACGCTAGGGAATGTAACAACTTGATTAAATCCCGGCCCGGATGACTCCACATCCGCATTATCCTCGCGTATGAACTTCAGTTTTCGGGAAGCTGCTGTAGAGGACGCCCGGCCTGACGAGCTACCTCCAACTCTGCCTGAAAACGTAGCGAAGTTAAAGTTGGGCTGTGCTATCGCGTCGGAGGTGGGTAAGACCGCGGTTGAGTTCTCCTCTTGTGATCTATCAGAGGACCGTACCGCTGTCTCAGTGGCCAGAAACTCCCGCCGCAGATCTACATGTGTGATTCTGGAGTATTGGGCATTACCATCTTCCATAGACAAGCGTCTATTATTAATTTCAGTAAAACCCAATGTGGGGGTATCCGGTGGATTAACTATTGTTGGGTCGTACCGGAAGAATCTATTATTTACTACTAAGGCATCGAACTCCTCATCTAAGATTACGGGATCAGAGACCCATGCCTCTTCGCCATCCAGCACGAGTGAAAGCCTGGGATACGTGATCTTCAAGGAGTAGTCTGTTGAAGTAGTCGCAGCTGTGTCACTTTGAATACCCGGTACCCCGTACCTGGGGTCTTCGTCAGGGTCTGTCGTGAGTGGGTGTATGCTGGCGGAAGTGCCAGACGAAGTAAAACTCAAGGACATATCGGCTTCTGGCTCCATAACTTTGATTTCCAGCCTCTGCTCCACGCCAGCGGGGGAGTAGTCCACACAAACTAGACGCATATCTGATGGAGTGGCCCAGCTCACTCCCGCATCTGCGCTTACATCGTTAAATTCTGAGCTCACTAGAGTAACGGTAGAGTTGCTTGCGCTGGTAGCGAATGCCGAGAAATTTGAAGAAGACGAGTTTTGTATGCGTATTTTCGGAGAAAATTCATAGGACATTGGCTTACTAAACCCGCCCAGACTCAACGAGCCGCTAGAGTATCTCAGTTCTACCCAGGCCTCCTCGTCTTTAGAGTTGCTGTCGAGCTCGTCTAAGTTGTCCAGCACTACTGCTGCTGATGTCCCACTGGGATTAAAAAACGCGGGAGATCTAGGGAGGAAGTCCATGCCATTCTGAGTGCGGGATACTGAGCTGCCTATGGAGGGTGGGTCGGACGTGCCTAATTGTTTAGTCAGGACTCTGTAAGCTACTGAGTCCATCGCTATCACCACTAGGGTACTGGCATCTAGTAAGGCCGCGCCCAGCACGGAATACCCTGGAAATTCCGCCAAAACCTTACCTGCCTGGTATACATTTGGGCCGAAAGTAGTCAGTCCACTATCTATAGGCACGACTCCCCGCGACAAAGGGCCATCCCAGCTTATGGTCCCAAGTTCTTCCGACTGCCAATCCAAAGCTCCGGCTTCTATTTTGCTAGGGAACAGCGTACCTATGTAGCTGGGTATGGCTAAGCTAGTAGTTACTAAGCCGCCTGCATCCTCAATGTTGGAGAATGCCGAAAAGGTTAAACCGCCCGAGTTCCTAGCTGCAGTGAATAATACGTCAGTATCTGATGAGAACTGCCATACGATGCCAGACGGCAGCTGGATATCCTCGCTGAAAGTAGGGGTTCCCGTGGGGTATATGCGTATCTGTAGTATCGGTTGCCCACCGAAATTGTCCGTTACGTATGCCTCGTAGTAAGAGTTGTCTACGAAACGTCCTATCCTACTAGCGGTATTGAGACTACTCGACTGGACTTCAGATACTAAACCACCGAGTACGACTCGGCCTTGGTTACGTAGCCAGGCAAGGCGGGAGTCACTCAGAGTGTCCTCCCCCTGCACTGTTATCCTAGCTGGTCCTGTCCAGCGGCCCATTGTTAGCTGGCGTCGTTCAGCACGATCGTGTAGCTCAGGGTGATCTCGTCACCATCCACTAGGTTTTCTCGCGCTGCTGAAGCTCTAGCTGCGGCAACTAACACGCCGGAGGTGGCGCTCTTAGCGGAGCTGGATAGAAGCGCAGCACCCCAGATCGTAGTTTGAGCCGCGCCGCCGATCGTGAATGTGGCCCGAGAAGCTACGTTCGAGATACCAAAAGCGCTGACCGCGCCTACGTCCCATTCTTGCCGTGCAGCTTCGTCGTAGTTCGTAAACTCTGTGGCGCTGGAGGTGAAGTTAGCTGCCGTCCATGAAGCCGCTGGAGTCACGTTACCCGCGTACGGTGCGATGTAGTAAGTGCCGATCTTAGCTGTCGCACCGAACAACTGCTCAAGTGCGCTGGTTCGGAACTGGTTCACGATCGTGTTATTGAAGGACTGCTCGTCTTGTCCGTTTACAGCCATTGTAAATACCCCACCTAAAGCCAGCTTAGATTTGGGGAAGACGATACCGTTCTTGCTCTGCTCAAAGTCGTTGTTAGCTAAGGCCCGACTAAGTTCTCGCTTTAACTTATTCATATCTCTACTCCATTCCGATGTACTGTAATTTCAACTGAATCACTGAAGCTCAAAGCCGAGTCCCCAGCAGGGTTTTTCATAATGGACACAATCTGCTTAGATCCGTCCCGCTGTATCTGAGCCATGACCGCGCTTTCTGCTGCCGAAGTAGAGAACTCCATGTCCCGTACAATCTCGGCTGAGCCGTCAGGCATACCTATAATCATAACGCCTTCGACTGTCCACCACAAGACCAGCGTACGGCCTTGATACTTGTCGTTTATGTACCCACCGTCGATCTCGATGGCTGCGCGGTCGATGGCCGTAGCAGATACCCACGAACGGGTGAAGTTTTGAGGGTCTTCGCCGGAGTAGTAATAGACTCCTTCAGCGCATCCTACGAACAGCCCGCCTTCGCCCGCCTGGAGCATGTTTATTTCACTGGCCTCGACAAAATACCCTTCGGTACTGTCGTAGGACCAGAAGTGCATCGGGCGCGAGACAAATGCTGTTCGCCCCACCGCTCTAAACATAGTCCCATTGTGTATGGCTGCTAGGGAGCTGGGGGGCATCTTCTGGGTGAACTGAGTGATTAGCTGCCGCTGCGGGGGTAAGTTCCCGACAACTGCTGTAGTTACGCCCGGCGCTACGGACCTACGGAAATACAGAGTCTGCCCGTTAGGGTCAGAAGCGTAGATGTTTACTGCTGTGATACCCGGTGCTTGTGGGATGTTGGTAAGCTCGATTCCCTGCCCCTGAACCACGTCGATGTACGAAGCCTCACCTGTCCCTGATTCTAAGCCATCGCGCTGATGTGTAACAGCGACCATGACGTGCCCGGAGTTCATCCCGCCGTTGGGGGAGACTGCCACGACGGGTTGGGCTTGTACGTCTTGGATGCCAAATTCAGTGGTAGCGCCATCCATATAGACCATACCGTCCATATTGTCAGCCGACCACACTACATAATCATTAATCCTGACGTAACTGACTAGCCCGATTAGGCCCGTAGCTACGGTCGTCGGCGTACCTTCGGGGTTGGCCCACTGTTTGAGCTCCCCGTTCTCGACCGCCAGTAGCGATCGACCTAAAGAAAACAGAGAGTGCATGGCCGCGCCGTCGTAGACCTTGCGGTAGCCCTGTCTGCGACGGGGTTTCCCCTCGTTTATGAGATCTACGTTACGGGCTTCGCGTAAGGAAGTGCCGGGAGCCTGGTCTTTACGGCTTACGTTATTAATGCCGTCAGGCCAGCCAGGGAATCTGAAATCTGACATTAGAGGCCCCCGTATACTATCTGGCCGGGGGTTCTAGTCCGGCGCGTTATCTCAGCCTTGGTCTGCTGCTTAGAGCTCTCAAACATGGCTGCATAGCGGGCGGCTTGGTCGGGGCTGTACACGTCGGCGTCCTGCTTCAAATAAGCCTCGCGCATCATACCGGCCAGCAGCATACGGATATGACGCTGCTTCCTGATATCAAGCGAGTCATTGAAGTCACATACCTCACTGGCCTCTAGGTACGCTGGTAGGAGTAGTTCGTCATCCATCGTAGGCGTAGGGTATAGGCGCAGTTCCCCAGAAGTGTGGTCAAACGTATACACCCGCGGTACGCCGGGGGAGCCATTCATAAATAAATTAGTAGTCGCCCGCTGGCCATAGTCATCGACCACCATAGCCTCGTTGATATTGCGCTCGCACACGGTAACGCCGTGATTGACCAGCGTAGCTTGTTCGTAGCGAGGTTCGATTATGCTCTCAGGTACAACTACGACAGGGTCGCCCGCGACGACTGTTAGGGGCACTACCCCGCGCTTATATCTGGTGTCACGGACAAATTCTTCGTGGGCAATGTTGATGTAATCTAATACGTCAAGATCAGACCAAAGAAGACCCGACTGATCAGTCGGGTCTATGTCTTTATCGTCTACCGCAGCCCTAAAACGGGTTTTGAGGTAGTCCAGAGCTTCTCTGGACATTGTTACGCGCCTTTAGCTGGCAGTTCGCCTGCCTCACGCATGGCGGCTACAACTTCATCGCGTACGCTTACGGTAATGTCCTCAGATAATACGGCATTGAGCACGTTCATCTTGGGCAGGCCGTCAGCGGTCAATGTACCATCTTTCTTTTCGGCTACGATGACTGCGATCGCAGAACGCACATCGACATTACCGGGCGATACTTTTGTATCTTCCTTGGCCGTTTCCGTAGCGTATTCGCTGGAATCTACCTCTTCTACATTAGTGATATCACCCACTTCCGTATGCCGAATCAACGTGGATTGCATAGTCGCTCGATTAGTTTCTGGTACGTCGGCTGACAAGTCGCGGAAACGCTTTACCTGTCTTGCGCCATACTTCTCGCATTCGGCTACCATGGATGGGGGGACGAAACGCTCTTCCCCCGCTAGGAATTGAATTGTGTGTCCTGAGCTACCAGAAACAGTGAAACTGCCCGGCGCTTTCATAATTGCAGCTTTGACTTTCATAATAAGACTTCCTCAATGGGTTTTGAAAAGGGGGGGCATGAGCCCCCTCTTTGTTTACACGGTTTCAGTAGCCCGGTTCTCACGCAGGCACGTAAACTCGATAACTAACTCACCTGCCGTGGCGGCAGTACCAGCCTCAGCAAATACCAGAGCGAGCTTATCGGGAGCGCCATAAACAGTCCCATCCAGCGTAAACGCTGTCCGGCCTGCTGTGGCGAGATCCACTCCATCAAGGTAACGGTCTGCGGTGTCTGAATCACCTAGATCCACCGTAGCTGATGTGCCGGAGTCCCATGGAGTTACTACAGTGATTGAACCACCTGTAATAACTTCGCCGTGGAGTACCTGAGCCAGCTCATAACCATCGACTACTTGCGCGAAGGTCAACCGAATAACATCACCCAGAGGCCACTGTCGTACATTTCTTAACGTATTCATTAGATGTATCCTCCTTAGAGTGCTGTGTCAATTACGAATGAGCCAAAGTCTTCGAGTAAGCCTGAGTCTACGCCTTTGAACTGCGGACGTAGGAGGCCACACATCTTACCTGCTGAAATGCCAGGCTTGTTCTCAAAGTCAAACTCTTTCTCGACCCATTTTGGTCGTCCAATATCGGCTTTAGCAAGCGCCTGAGCACCAGCTACGATAATGCGCTGTCCATCCACTGCGCCACCAGCGCCCCACTTACTGCCTGCGGGAGCGTTACGGTTGTTAAACGTCATCTTGTGCGGGTAGATGGCAATGCCGTCTAGCCAGATAACATCAGTGCCCTTGAACAGCGGGTTATCTGCTGAACGGGGTAGCGCATCCTTGTAAGCCGCTTTGAAATCAGGGTCCATCTTCAGCGCTTTGATACCGTCCGGGGTCATGAACATGTTGAAGTGTTCGATGCCGCCTTTAGAGTAAATTGGCTGCAGGTAGGAGTTCTCGGCTGCGGTCTTAGCGGCCAACACCATTTCATACGTAGGTGTATCGGCTGCTACGATGTTTGCGTTACCGAAACCAGCTTGCCCTGCGCGGAGTAGCCCGTTGGTGGCATCCCACTGGAATTGGCGGTTAGCTGTAAGAGGCTTAGCAGCATCAGCAGCGAACTTCAGCAACTGTAACTGAGAGCTCAATGGGTTCTGGGCGGTGGTGCCTCGTAAAGCGCCTCGCGTGGTGTAAGCATATGAAATGCCTGACAAGTGCAAGAACGCCATTTGATCCCAGCGGTTAGCCAGCCAGTAAGCTAGTTTGTCCCGTGACTGCAAGCGGAAATTTACTACGCTACGCTGGTTAGCCATCGCGCCTTCGTGAAGGACAGCGTGGCGGAGTTGATCAACGTCGATCACTTGGTCGGAACTGGTCATCGCCTCTTCGTTACCTTCCAGAGTACGGTCGCCAGCTACGCCATCACCTTCGAGATCATGGATAAGTGTAATTACCGCCCGAGCACCTTTTTCGGTCTGCTTCAGCTCAGTAATGCGCTGGATCATGTTAGTAGCTTCGGTGCCCTCGAACTTAGCAGTGAAAGACCGATCGCGGGCTTGCTTCCACACGCCCATTGACCAAATTGTCTTTTCTTCTTCCGTCTGATTAGCAAAATTAGTAAACATTTTGGAATACCTCTTAAAAATAGATGATTTATTGGTTTCCCGTTCTTCGCTAACGGTGAGCGTTTATCATGTATTTTTTTCGAGACTGCTCTCGCTCCAAACTGTCGCGTCTGGCGGTCGGTATCAGTGTTTAATGAGACTGCTCTCAAACCGTTTATCGCAACGATGGGCGGAATCAGTATTTATTGAGACTGCTCTCAGATTTATAGGCGGAGTATACCGCACTCCGCCTATAAAATGCAAACGGCTAAACTGAGGGTAAGTGGTCGCCGCGATATTTGGACTTCAACTTCTCGTCCATTTTCTCGTAGTCCTCCATCGACATGTTGAGAATATCTACGTCATCTTCTGTATCCAATGCCGCTCTCTTATTATCCACCCTAGCCGGTTGGGAAGTAGCGACCTTCTTATTACGGGTTGTATTCGTAGTGCGCTTCTTACCAGACAGCGATGGTTTTTCGTCATCAGCTTCTAAGTCCGGCATATCCAACTGAAATTTGACGCGAGTGTATTCAAACGCTTTGAGCATGGCTTCTACTCTGCCCCGCCCAGCTTTCATGAAGTCCTGGGATAGTTCCAGCGTCTCGCGCACTAATGGCTCGTTGAAGTTGTCCGAAGATGAATCGAACTGGGTGTAGTCCGCTTCGATCCGGTCTACCAAACTGTCAAATTTTGTATCCTCAATAGCTTGGTCTCGCGCAGTCCTAGTAGCCTCGCTGATACGGATCTCAGTCAGATCGCGGTTTAGCTTGGACTCTTCGGTCCGCAGCTTGGAAATTTTTTCTGAGTCAGCATCAACTAAGGCGCCTGTAAGCTCAGTGCTTAATGCGTCTAAGCGGTCGTTGATGGTTTTGACCTGGTCTGAAGTATCTGCCGGTGCCGCACTGTCGATTTTGCCGAAGCGCCGCTCGTACTCAGCTACCTTCTTCACCGCGTCTTTCTTCTGCTTAGTTATCTCATTAATGCGGGATTGAGGTATGCGGATCGAGTTGGCTTTCTTGGCTGGTTTGGCGTCGTCATCCGTGGCGTCGTCATCCGTGGTGTCGTCATCCGTGGTGTCGTCATCCGTGGTGTCGTCGTCCGTGGTGTCGTCATCCGTGGTGTCGTCATCCGTGGTGTCGTCATCCGTGGTGTCGTCATCCGTGGTGTCGTCGTCCGTGGTGTCGTCATCCGTGGTGTCGTCGTCCGTGGTGTCGTCGTCCGTAGGTAGGAAGTCGCCTCTTAACTTAGGGTCGTCTACGAAATTCTCCAGCGCTTCAGCGTCTGCGTTCCCTACTTCGATGCCATCTACTTTCATAATCACTGCTCCGTGGTTTGTTCAGGTTGTGCGCCTTCTTGCTGCGCGGGTACGGCGGCGCTCTCTTCCTGCCTAGCGTCGTCTAGTAAAGTCTTCATTTCGTCCGCCCTCTGCGCTCTGGATCTTATATCTACGACAGCAGCGTCATTGGCTTCCTTAACATCCAACATGCGGGCTCTCAGCATGAGATCCATCTCCTCTCGGACGGATAAATTCCCGCCTTCAATCTCGCTCATCACTTTGCGGGCTCTGGCTTCGGACAATGTGGCCTGGGCGATGCGGTTACGTACATCGGCCTGCTTCAGCTCCATTTCCAACTTCGCCATCTCCTGCTGGGCCTGCCGCTCCTCCTCAGTCGGAGTATCCGTACCTGAAGCCTTACGAAGCTCTTCAGCCAGTTCCTCTTTCCGGCTAAACGAGCTGTGCTCCACAAACATGTACGTAGGGACGGTAATGCCTAGTTTCTGAAGTTCGATCAGTTCGTTGAACTGCTGATTGTCGAATGTATCCCGGACGGCTGTGGAAGTGATCACTACGTTGTAATCACCTTCGGTAATGTCATTCACTACCTCGCCGGTTTCCTCGTCCACTTGGTTCAATGTAATGTGTTCTGTTTGAGCATTGATGCCGCGAGACGTTATTGATATAACGCGCTCGTCATCATAAAACCGCTTTATCAGCTTTAATATCCGCGCAGCCAGTAACTCATGTGTCAGAGACAAGTTAGTCAGGTGGGGCGTAAATGCTGTGAGGGATGCTTGTCTGCGAGCGCCAATGGCTTTACCCGCGACATCAGCTCTCGCAACTCCACGGGTTTCGTCCTGGATGCCTGAGATAGAACCCAGATCTTCATCCGCTTTGTTAGATATGCGATCCAGCCCGGTGGGGATCTTAACTGGCTCGATCCTAGTAATGTCGTCGGAGCTGTCATTGTACTCAATGACCAAGCCAGTCATTGAACCGCGCTGCTCCAGATCGGAGGTGTTCATGTTAGTTAGAGAGCCGGTTTTTACCTTCCAACCACTGTTGGACGTGCCGTTCACGATATGCAGCTCTTGCGACCGCAACTTGTTGTAATTGCGCTGCGGGTCGATCAAGTCTTCTACTGCGCCCGATGTCTTACCTCTGAGAAAGAACGGGAAGAACGGTACGATCGTAAAATGGTCGTAAGGGCTTAACTTGTCGTGGAGTAATGCGCTGCCAGTGGATACGGTCCAGCGAATTACTTTAGCGTCCTTCTTCACCACTTTGAGTTTAGGATTCTCTGCCAGCTTTTCCTCGACGGTAGCAGGGTCCCAATCCATCGGAATACGGTAAGACTCTCCAGTGCTCCCATTAATTAGGAAGTCCACTTTCTCAATCTGCTTGTACTGGCGTTCTATAATCAGGTAATTCTTTCTAGTCGGGTCTTCTAAGTCTTCCGCCCCGTCGCTGGCAAACTCAGCGTCGGTCCCGCCGAAACTGCCGTCCTCGTCCAGCTTAGTATCGTTGTCAGAATGGACTGTCGTGCCGTGCGCTATCACAGCGTCCACATACTTCTTGCCATAGCGTCGCTCGATGTCCATTAACGTCTGTCTGGACACGATCATCACCTCGTTCCAAGTATCAGGATCATACTCGTCTGCGTCGGGGTCTGGAATAACTGAACGGGGGTTCGGAGTTGTTATGGAAACTTTGCCCATGTGGTTATCGTCGAAAGCTATCCGCACGTCGTAATACGCCCGCGACGTTACAATCCCTTCCAGGAATAAGTTCGAGTCTAGGTGCTCTAGTTTCTGGTCGTTACTTACGTCTATGTAGACCTTGTTGAGCAACGTCGCAGTATCAGATGAGCCATTAGCCGAAGGTACGAATTTCACTTCCGTACGGTTTTGCTGGTATTCACCCAGCATCGTCTGGACTATAGGCTTGATCTTATTAATTGTGAGGGCGGGGCGCTTGGCAGTTTTTAATGCCTTAATGTCTTTCTCGTCCCACTGCTCAGAGAAAAGGAATTTGTTACATAGGTTGGCCTTGGCGACGAATCTATCGTGGCCTTTTTTTCTAGCGTACACCAGCCGCGCATGATTGTTCTCAGCTGCGGTGGAAGCTGAAACTGGTTTTTTAGGTGCGTCTTTCATTGTGACATATACCCTAAGTCAGCGCCGGAGCCCTGGTTTCTGTAGTATTCCTCCAGCATTTGCTCGGTTGACTTACCACTGCTGGGGGCGGAGTAGGTTTTTATAGTTGGCCTATTATGTACCATACGCACCAACCATGCTAGAGCATCCACTATATCATCATTCACGCCGGAATCAAACCGCAGCAGTTCCTCCTTGGCCTTGAGCATCCACGGCTGGTCTTTAGGAAACCACACTCTGTGGTTGTTCATCCAGCCCTGCAGCGGCGTAGCTCTTACGCGCTTATCGTTGATGGGTTTTAGGATGTCGCTGAATAGTGGTGTAGTGTTCTTTTTTTTGAACGCGGCTTTCAGGCGTTGCTCAATGGCCAGCCAGATCTGCCCATGCTCAATTCCCAGTGCAGCGGCGTTTGATTTGTACTTCATGTACATGTTGACGATGGCTTGGAGCTGATCTTTGTCTCGTACGCGATTCCTGAACATGTCAAGGATATACAACTCGTTCACCCCGTCTCTAGGTATCAGGGCTCCAGCTACGCCTACGGTATAGTCGTTGTTCCTGCGTAGGCCGATCGCAAGATCCCAAGCGAAAAACACAGGGTATTGGTGAAGCTGGGGGACGTTATTGTAGTACATAAAGTCCTCTTCCCTGAAATACTCCCCGGACGCCGGGATAGGGTTCTGCTGGAACAAGGCGCTCCATTGGTTATCCGGCATATTGACTTTTTTACGCAAGAGGAATTGTCGGGAGTACCGAGCTGGGTGCAGCGCATCTCCTGTCTTACGTACCAGAATCCTATTTTCGTAAGGCTCGTCGAAGAAATCGAGCGTCGTCTTATCTATGTATTCGTCACTTTCTGCGATAGCGGGGAACGATACTACTTCCCAGTTCTGCAGGTACTCTTCTGCGATCCCGTCTTCCCGGTTCTCCTTTTCCAATCTCAGCTGCCAGCCGGACAAGTCGTCGTCATTCCAGCGTGTCTGGACTACGATCACCCCGCCTTGTGGTGCCAGTCTATTCTCTGCAGTCGTGGTGTACCAGTTCTTTACAGTTTCCCGGATAGTAGGTGACTGAGCGTCCTCATAATCCTTGATGGGGTCGTCGATAATGAATACGTTTGCTCCAAAACCTGAGATACCAGTGCCTACGCCAGCGCACTTCAAACCGCCGCGCTTAGTCGTCATCCACTCTTCGGCGCTGGTGCTCGTCTTATCTAAATTCGTTTCAGGAAAAACAGCCTTGTACTCTGCGCTGTCTATTCTTTGGCGGTTAGCCTTCGAGAACCTGATAGGTAGGCCGATGGTATGGGAGGCCATGATGATCTCCCACTTCGGCTCTTTACCCAGTATCCAAGAGGGGAAATTATTGGAAACGATCTCGGACTTTCCGTGCCGAGGTGGAACAAATATCATGAGCCGTGGCTGCTTGCCTGCTTTAACGTCTTCATAAAACTTCTCTAGCTTGGCAGCGAATACTTTATGCACCCACCCCACTTTATAGTCCGGCATGAACCTCTGTATGAATGGGATTAGGTGCCGTCGCGAAAGCTCGCGCTGCGCCATTTCTTTAGCCGCAACATCTTCTTTTTTTAGTCGCCTGACTTCACTGAATGCGGCTGCTTTGGGTTTTGGCTTGTAGGCACTGGCTGGAGGCTGCTTTACTTGCTGACGCTTCTTTTTATGTTTAGCTAGTCGCTCTTCTAATTTCCCTGACTCCTCAGCTATTAGGCATTTGCGGCAAGTTTTATCAACTAGGCTACCTAGCGTCTTATTAGTTACACTACTTCCACACTTAGCGCATGGGAAAGACCGGCTAGACATCAGTGCCGTCACTCCGCCTAAAGTCATCCTCAGAGAGCTCGATCGTACTGCCTGACCCCGCTATACGCGCAACGTCCGCCGTATTCATGGACTTCATGGTGTTGATAAGGTCGATGGCTTCTTCCGGCAAGTCATGGATGACTCGTTCAGGTGCGTTCAAGCCTTGTAGCTTGGCCAAAGATTCCCAGCCTCTAATTTCTGTAGCTGGCTCCCCCAGCATCTTAGCCCGCCCGATAGCGTCGAGAATACCCTCCACCACATTCTCTCTGCGGATCTCAAAACGCTTTTCTTGGTGTTGGCGGACTTTGCTTAGGTATCTCACGACCCGCTCGTCTTTCAGTATTCCCCTGACTGACGCAGTTGACAACCCTGCGTAAGCAGCGGCTTCCGCAGTGGTCATTCCCATAGACCCGATAGCCTCTACGACTTTTAGCCTGCGAGTGTGCGCGGATTCGTTATTAGCTAACTGGTTCATAACCCATAAAACCCTACCGCTGTTAGAAGAACGCCTGCCGTTCCAGCTATCCCAAAACGGAGTAACCTGCAGCTGTTAGCTTCATCCATGTACAGCTGTCTATACAGATCGGCCAGCTGCTCTGTGGATCTCCCAGCGAGTATTAGATGCAGAACTTGTAGCTCCTGTGCCTGTATCTGGGCATTACGAAGCTTTAAAATGTCGGTATTAGAGATAGCGGCTTCCACAAACAGTTCAAGCTTGACGAACTCCTCCACTGACATGAGTATAGTATTGTCGTCCAGAATTTCCACGTTTGGAGCCTGCGGGAGTTGGATGTATGTAGTGTCGCTGAACGAAGGAGTCCAGTCCCTGAAGGATCTATCGACCTCGGGGAGATTAAGACCGGCGCAGCCCGTTACGCTTGCGATAGCTGTCAACCCTATCAGCAAGATTACTATTGTTTTTCCGTAGCTCATCTAACTTTTCCTCGCCTTTGAGTTTGGCAGCGTCTGCTCTTAGCCTATGATAATTTATAGTTTTCTGAGTTTCTCGGGCTTGCTCTATATGAACAGTCTTCGACGCGGATTCTTTGTTCAGTGCGTCTATAACCACCTTCTTTTTATGGGAGCTTCTGCCCTCAAGCCAAAAGAAAATAACAGCGGTGATCATTGTAGCTACTGCTACCATGTATGCCCACGCCCTTTTCATTATGGATCCCCGGACAGTGTTTTTGCAAATTCCGGGAAGAACCTTTTCGCCAGCGCTATTACTAATTTATAAGTGACTGGGGATATCAATGCTGCAAAACAGGCTAACCAGAATGCCCCCCAGTCCCAAGCAAAACCTGGCGGGGGAGCCAGAGTGTATGTCGGTAAGAAAGCAGCTACGGCAGCGAAGAGTGTAGCGCGGCCTCCATGTAGCTTAGGCAGGTTAGTTTTCAGTACCTGCGTAAGAGCCCAGGAAATAGATAACCCTAGAAGCAATGCTAGAACGTGCGCTTGGTCTAAACCAATGACATCAATTAGATCGCGTAGCCAGCCCATCATGCTCTCCTTACCTTGTCAATTAGTGCCCAAAATTGGGCGCTGTTTTTATGTAGAAAGACCATCTTACCCTTGTAGTCCCTTACCCAGAAAATCCTTTTACCTGGTCTGCAATCCAAATGCATCATCGGGCCGGGTTGGAATTTAGATCTGCGGGTATCTAGGTACAGTCCGAACCCTCCCCACAGGGGATTCTCCATCGCTGCCAGCCAGCAATCCAATACGTTAGAGGCTGGGAAGAAATCCGCAGCGTCAGATAGCCTGCCCTCTGCATAATGCCTGCTGGTTTTACTACCTGTAAATCGTGCCCACCCGTCTGACAACCTAGATGGGTGAAGCGCTATACCAGATCCCTCCCTGAGCGTATCCATCCCTACCAAAACCTTAGAATCTACGTACTCTAAAATCCCTGCATCACTCCACTCGCTTGGGTTGAAGTGCCTGCTGTTTGGTAAGTATTCTAAAGCCGTAGCCATCTAGTCATCTCCACGTTCTATGTAGCGGTTGAGCTTGTCTTCTATCCGGCTTAGCTGCGAGCGCAACTCAACTCGGTCCGACTGCATCTGACTGTTCGCCCGCGAAGCTGCCATTTCAACTGCGGCAATGCGTATCTGGTTTTTCTCGATTTCCTGCTGGGTGACTTGACGGCTTAACTCACCTGCGGCCCTGTTGGCCTCTATCCTACGGTCCGTAGTAATGACCATAGCCACGATCGTTATAGTCAGCGCCGCCGTAGTTATCAAATGGCCTGCCGATAGGG
>Ga0136588_1000457_pt1 | contig 14989 bp, 9 predicted proteins | sample AntRauMFilla1564_FD_104782 | JGI IMG/M metagenome (GOLD analysis project Ga0136588, IMG submission 104782) | Saline lake microbial communities from Rauer Islands, Antarctica - Metagenome Filla 1 #564 | ecosystem: Environmental > Aquatic > Non-marine Saline and Alkaline > Saline | place... | reverse complement strand
CCACTTGTTGATGCAATTACCTTGGGCAAGCCCATTGTAATTGCTTATGTTATTGAGCCCTTACAATTAGCAGACCCGCATATGGACCTGCGTCATTGGCGCTTTATTTGTGAGTCTATCGCTGATCTAAATCAACAGTTATTACCCTTTAACATCACAGTGAGCATCTTTCAAAAAGATATGCTTAGCGTAGTAGAAGCCCTCACCCATGAAGGCTTGAGCCATATATTTAGCCATCAAGAAATAGGCTTAAAAGTAAGCTACTTACGCGATATTGAGCTGGAGAAATGGTGCAAACAGCACCATGTTAAATGGCAAGAGTCGGCTTATAGCGCGGTTAAACGTCCCTTACACCATAGATATGCCTGGCGAAAGCACTGGTATCAACAAATATCGGCGCCGGTTGTCGATCCTGTCCTTAGCAATATAAAACCTTATACAAAAAAGCTCGCCTTTAGTGTGCTACTTGAGGAATTGCCGCAAGCATGGCTGACACCAGCTTCATTGTTTCAACCAGGAGGTGAAAAGCGCGCTTGGTACACTTTACACGACTTCTTCAAAGCAAGAGGCAAACGCTATTTTGGCAACATTGGTAAACCAGACGAAGCAAGAACCACATGTTCGCGATTATCACCCTACTTAGCTTGGGGCAACATATCAATAAGGCAAGTATTTCAACAATCCTTAGAACACCGACATCGCGAGGGTTGGACCCGCTCTATAGAAGCGTTTTGCGCCAGACTAAGCTGGCACTGTCATTTCATACAAAAGTTTGAAAGTGAACACCACATGCAGTTCAGGCCAGTCAACAAAGCTTATAAACAATTTGAATACGACAGTTCAACTTCAAGCCACGAACTGCTGATAGCGTGGCAACAAGGAAAAACAGGCGTACCTATTGTAGATGCCAGCATGCGCGCACTTATCGCAACAGGCTATTTAAATTTTAGAATGCGCGCTATGGTAGTGAGCTTTCTATGTCATCACCTGAATATAGACTGGCTTCGAGGTGTTGATTACTTAGGTAAACTGTTTCTTGATTTTGAGCCTGGCATTCACTACCCACAATTTCAAATGCAGGCCGGTATTACGGGCACCAATACCATTCGCATTTACAGCCCTATCAAACAGTCGCAGGAGAAAGACCCTGATGGCGTATTCATTCGCAAATGGGTGCCCGAAATTGCCAATTTGCCTAATCACTACATTCATGAACCTGCACTTATGCCGCCCTTAGAGGCGGCTATGCACAACATTAATGTAGAGCGCGACTATTGCCTGCCGATTGTGGATGTGACCCTTGCAGCAAAAAAAGCGCGCGATAGGCTATGGGCGTTTAGAAAGCGTGACGACGTTAAACGCGAGGCAAAACGCGTGCTACGCAAGCATTCAGTACTTAACTAGAGTCTTTTTTTTGCTTTGCCTTTTTTCGAACATCATCTTCTTGCAACCACTTATTTAAAAAACGGATTTGCCTATTCCTATAAGCTGCATAGGTTATGCGTAACGAGTTAGAGATAATATCGTTGTCGGTCCATCCTGTTATTTCGGCCATTTCTTTATAATTTTCCATGGCCTCAGGGGTAACATAACCGCGCACCATTTTTTTCCCCAAAGATTTTTGTCGATCTCTATAACGCTTTTGTTTTTCAGCGTTTGCTACTAACTTTTTATTTTTCATATTTGTATTAATCACCAACGGTTACTAACAGTGTAAAACAAAAATCAAATTATTTTACTTTTTTTAACTGTTCAGAGTTGTTTAGCGTACAAGTGTTCGCTAAATTAGCGCATAATTAGAATATTATAATAACTGAAAAAGAAAATACTATGCCTATGAATCAAAACAGTTTTACACGTGAAGAATTATTGTCATGCAGCAGCGGTGAACTATTCGGACCTGGTAACAGCCAATTGCCTGCACCTAACATGCTAATGATGGACCGTATCATCAATATTAGTGAAGAAGGCGGCGAAAACGGTAAAGGTTTTATTGAAGCAGAACTTGATATTTCACCTGATCTTTGGTTCTTTGATTGCCACTTCCCAGGAGATCCGGTAATGCCGGGCTGCCTAGGACTCGACGCTATGTGGCAGCTCGTAGGTTTCTTCTTAGGCTGGACCGGTGGTCCAGGAAAAGGCAGAGCACTAGGTGTGGGTGAGGTTAAATTCACAGGTCAGATATTGCCTACCGCGAAAAAAGTCACGTACAGAATAGACTTCAAGCGCGTTATTAAACGCAGGTTGTACATGGGTATGGCTGACGGCTCGGTATCGGTAGACGGCCGCGTTATTTATACCGCGAAAGATTTAAAAGTCGGTTTGTTTCAAGATACCTCAGCTTTTTAAATTTTCTGGTCTTTACGTAAATGTTATGTAAAAGCCCGTCAAGACGGGCTTTTTGCTAAATGCTTTGATTACGAACTTACCGCTATTATCTGGTACTAAAGCCTAACTGACGGTCTGAGAATGCTTCTCTCCACCCGCCTAACCAATGTGATCTTGCGCTGGACGCATGAAATGGACAATATTCCTTAGAACGACCTACAATGCCAGCTTGATAGCCTTTAGAATGAGCTCTAGTTAACTTATCTCTTTTTTGTCTTTTCATTAATAGCCTCTTTAGATTAAATATGATTACATAAATAGAGTAGAGAATTAATATCGCTTGTTTATATGAACATTTTGAACACTAAGTGCAGTGTCAAAGAATTGCCTCCGTAGTTGAGTGATTATGGGTGGTAACATCAAATCTCTACGTCTAATTGATACACTTATGTAAACAATTTTTCAATAAGATGATCCCATGAAATAACGCTAAATATGATAAGTACTTGAAAAATATGAAAGGATAAATTTACATTATTTAGTCATAAAAAATGAAATAAATAAGCAAAATAGTTATTAAAAAATAGCGAAGCCACTGTTAGAGTGGCTTTGAGAGGAATAGGATAAGTATCCTACTATATTATATAATTACATGCTTAGCTTTTTTAAGTACGCCTTCTAAACACACTAATTACGAGTAACCCTAATAAAGTCAAAAAACCGACACTCGCACCTTGCCGTTCAATAGCAAATATATCGTCCTCAGAAGGTCCGCAATCACTTGGCTCTTGACCAGTAGGCATTAACTTTACTGCAATGACTGTATCGACAAGGCCCTCTGTTTCTTCCCCTTTCACGTCACGCGCGGGTCTTCTTACCAATGCGCTTGCAATTATTTCACCGCTGTCGTTAATATCGTTGGCAGCTACAATAGTAAAGTTTGCATCGCAGGCTAGAAGCGAGTTTAAATCTGAAAAAGTATCAGTATTAATGTCATATAAAAATCCACTTTTCTGCCTCAAACCGATGCCAGCGTCTCGGTCTGCCTCTCCAACAACAAGGTTATTATTATTAATAGCTCTTGGGATTGTGGATGAGTTTACAAAAAAACCGTCAACAAATGTCAAAACATCGGTCTTGCGATCAAAAGTAAACATTTTCGTGCGCACGTCTCTGCCCACTAAATATCGCTGAAAACCGATAATAAGCCCTTCATTATTGATACCGGTTGCGGCGTTAGGCATTAAGGCAACATCTTCAATAATGCGAATAGTTTGCCCCTTTTCAAAAATTACAGCGGTATCGTCAGTACGGTTGAAAAAAGGTGCATCGCTCACACCTACCGCAACGCCATTATCGTTAATGGCAATTGCTGATGTAGACAATGCGAGTCGTGACTCCTCTTGGGGCTCAAATACCAAGCCATAAATAGTTTTACTTATTACCGCGCCGTTTGCATCTACTTGCCATACTGCTGCACGCTCCGTTGTTGCGTTACGAAAACTGTCTACGTTGCCCGATTGAATACGCAGCTTATATAAGCACGCCTCTATAGGTTCGTCTGGACGAAGTTCATCATCTGCACAATTAGCAATTACGTCAACTAACACCGGTGTCGGGCCAATACTGGTGGAGCCAGCAATTTGCAAACCAGCATTTATTGCCTGCGCGGTGCTAAACCCCCCTGCCTCTGTATTTTCTGGCACAAGTTGGGTTACAGCATTGCCTACTTGCACAAAACCGCGTGATGAAAACATATTTAAATTATAAACTTGTTCAACACCTTCGTTATTTGTGTAAGGTATTTTAGAGAAAGGGCCTGCCATTGTGCCAACAATGTGCGTACCGTTTACCGAATCTCCGACCAACGAGCCTTGGGCAAACGTAAAACCATTCGTGGCATCGGCGATTTCATCTAAGCCGTTAACATAATTCAAGCTGGTGCCATCGCTTGAGTAGACAAGCTCTGTGGCTAGTTTTTGACCAAATAAGGAGTTTTGCTGATTTGCGTTTTGAGCAACAAGAAAAGTGGCTATAAGCTTATAGTCTTCTTCTTCAAAGTCACCTAACGCTGCACCTTGGGGATCATTTAGCATCGTAAAAATCGACAAATCGATTAATGACAAGTCAATAGGCGGATTAAAGGGTCGAACGGCTGTCGTTAACACCAAGCCTGTTTCGTCTATAGCACTGCCAAATTGATTTAATGACACGCTAGCGCTTGGCAGTTCGACCACGTCATACGAAGCTGAATTTGCCAGTAAAGGTAAACTACTTAGCATTAACAAAGCTGTTATGCGGTTTAATTTCATGAATTTTCCTGTAACTACTGATTATTCTGTAATGATTCCAACACTTCCCAACGCGCAAATGCAGTATCTAATTTACGCTCAGTGTGAGCTAGTTTATCTATTATCGGTTGCGTTTTGGAAGTATCGCGACTGTAAAAATCAGTCTGGCTTACTTCTTGTTGCAAAAGTTCAAGCGTTTCTTCTAGTGTTTCTAATTGCTTTGGCAAGGCCAGCAACTCTTGCTGTTCTTTATATGATAACTTTTTCGCACTAACCTTAGTAGCCGAATCTGTAGATTTACCTGCACTAGGCGGTGCATTTAGTCTTTGCTTCATTACTGACCCTGAAGACGTTTTCTCAGAGGCACTTCTTTGGCTTGCATACCACTGCTGAACATCTTCATAACCGCCTACAAACTGCGATATCTTACCATTACCTTCAAAAAATAAACTTGACGTTACGACATTGTCAATAAATTCACGGTCGTGGCTGACCAGCAGCAAAGTACCCTTGTAGTCCACTAGCAAAGACTCTAATAATTCCAGCGTTTCGACATCTAAATCGTTGGTTGGTTCATCTAATATTAGCAGGTTACTAGGTTTGAGCATTAGCTTTGCTAACATCAAGCGGTTCTTCTCTCCTCCTGACAAGGTCGATACTGGTGCGTTTGCTCGCTCAGGTGAAAATAAATAGTCTTGCAAATAACTAATAACATGTCGAGGTGAGCCGTTTACCTCAATTTCTCTTTTGCCGTCAGCTATTTCATCTATTAAGGATTTGCTTAGATCTAACTGATTTCGATGCTGATCAAAATACGCTATTTCTAAGTTTGCGCCTTGAAAAACATCACCACTTTGGGCTTCTAACTGACCAATAAGCAGTTTGATAAGGGTTGTTTTACCGCAGCCGTTCGGGCCAATAAAGGCGACTTTATCACCTCTGTTTATGAGTACGTCTAAGTTCTGAATAACAGGCTTGTCGCCATACTGATAATTGACGTTTTTAAGCTCGAACACCCGTTTGCCTGACTTAACACCTACCGAGCTCACAATATTAGCGTTGCCCAACTGATTGCGTCTGGCTTTAAACTCCAACCGTAAAGCTTCTAAGGCTCTTACCCTACCTTCGTTACGTGTGCGCCTAGCTTTTATTCCTTGGCGGATCCATACCTCTTCCTTGGCTAACTTTTTGTCAAATTCGCGCGCGTGGGTTTCTTGAATTTCTAAATCAATGGCTTTTTGTTCAAGGTACTTTTCATAGTTGCCGGGATACGAGGTTACGCTACCGCGGTCAATATCAACAATACGCGTTGCCATGCTGCGAATAAATGCACGGTCGTGGCTGATAAAGACAATAGCCCCTTGAAAAGACAGTAACGTTTTTTCTAACCACTTCACCATATCAATGTCTAGGTGGTTCGTTGGTTCATCCAGTAGCAATATATCGGGCTGCGACACCAAGGCTCTGGCCAGTGCTGCTTTGCGTCGCCAACCGCCCGATAAGCCCTGTAGACTCATCTCTGCGTCCAGACCTAGCTGAGTAAGTACATTACTTATGCGCTGCTCGGTTTGCCAACCATTATTCGCGTCGAGTATCTCTTGCAGTCTTTGTAATTCGGCCAGCGCGGCGTCGCTGCTGTCTTCAGCAATTTTATGTATTTGCGCGTTATACGCTTTAATAGCATAGGCGTCTTCAGCTAAACCCTCGGCCACATAGTCAAATAAAGAAATATCATTGTTGGTCGGCGGATCTTGAGCTAAACGCGCTATGTTCACATGATTTGCCCCTATGCGCTGTCCTTCATCAAGCTTCACTTCGCCGCTAAGTACCTGCAGCATGGTAGACTTACCGCTGCCGTTGCGACCCACTACGCATACGCGTTCTTTTTCGTGCAGCACAAATTCGGCTTGGTCTAATAAAGGTGGCTGACCAAACAATATGCTGGCCTGTTTAATTTGAAGTAAACTCATGCAAGAAACGCCTTAAGCTGAGTGAGAGAAAATGGCCAACCAAGCTCGTTTGTTGAGCTATGTGGAGGGTTATTTGAAGCATTACTGACGCTGCCACCTATGCTAGCATTATTCTTTTTTATTACCGGTATACGCGCACCATACAAATGATACAACTCACTTGAGTTTCTAACATTCACTTTTTCTAGTTCAATGGGCTCGTCTAACTGCTCAATAATCGCAATAGCATGATCGCAAAGCTCGCATTGAGGGCCTTTATATAATGTTATTTTCATAGGCTTAATATCCAGCAATGATGAATTTTTTGATTGCGTTTAAAGTCCTCATCAATGGTTTGGGTGCCTATATTGTTGAGGCTAAAACCAAGTGCTTCTAAAGCTTGGGCATCAATTTTAAAACTACGCAAATTGTTACTAAAATAAATTTTACCGTCACTGGCCAGCATATTTTTAGCATCGCTTAAAAGTGCAACGTGGTCGCGCTGCACATCCCAATTGTTTTCCATGCGTTTTGAATTGGAAAATGAAGGCGGATCTACAAACATCATATCAAATTTATTTGCTGGATTTTGTCGAGCAAGCCACACTAAACAGTCTGCCTGCACAAATTCATATGCCCCTTGCAGATTATTTAGGGCAAAGTTGTCTTTAGCCCATTGAATATAAGTGTTGGACATGTCTACCGACGTAACCGACTTGGCACCTTGTAACGCTGCATGTACCGACACACTCCCGGTGTAGCAAAATAAGTTTAATACATGCTTATTTCGCGACTGCGCAGCAAAGCGCTGACGGGTAATACGATGATCTAAGAACAAGCCCACATCTAAATAGTCAGTCGGGTTGATCAAAAACTTAGCTTGATTCTCATAAACTTCGATTCGCGATTGCTTCGTATCTACTCTTTGATATTGCGTTTTACCCTCTTGCTTTTTACGCACTTTAAGCACAATACGTTTACGATCCACCTTTAAAATATGCGGAATATGCAGCAAAGCTTGGGCTAAACGCTCTTGCGCAACATTTTCAGGAATCGTTTTAGGCGGTGAATATTCTTGCACAATAACGTAGTCGGCGTAGCAGTCGATGGCGAAGTTATAATTTGGCAAATCGGCGTCGTAAACTCTGTACGCATTTGTGTCAGTTTTCTTCAACCAAGTCGCAATGCGTTTTACATTTTTGCTGAGCCTGTTGCTAAACTCGTCTTCATTGGGCTTAGCCTGAAACGCAGTCAGGTTATCTTGGGTCAATTGATACAGGGCTAACTGGGTTTCTATCTTTCCGTTGAATAACTTAAACCGTTTATACGTGCGAAGCTTAAGCGCTTTTAATAAATGGTCATTGGAGCTTAACAGCGCCACATTCCAATTAGCAAAATTATCTTTTAAATGGCTGCCTAGTTGAGAGTATAAAGGCAGCAGACCAACGTAATCATCAAGTCTTTCTCCATAAGGAGGATTGCACACGATGTAGCCTTGAGTTTCTTTTACTTTTGCATGCAGTGCATCGCACTGTTTAAAATCAATATAGTCGACAACCCCTGCGTTTTCAGCGTTAGTCACGGCGTAATCTAAAATAGTGGTACTAATATCGAAAGCGTAAATAGGCCCGTCTGGTGTTTTCTGCTGAGCTATTAGTTCGGCTTTAACGCTTTCAAATTCAGCGGCCTGATGCCCAAACCAGTGCCTAAAACCCCATAGCTTGCGCTCAACGTTGGGCGCAATTTTAGCCGCTATCATAGCAGCTTCAATAGCGATAGTGCCTGAACCACACATTGGATCTAGCAAGGCTTTTGAGCCGTCTTTGTGCCAACCGCTTCTATATAAGATTGCAGCAGCAAGCTGTTCTTTTAAAGGGGCATCGCCAGTGGCTTCTCGATACCCTCGTTTATGCAGGCTAGTGCCCGACAAGTCGATACAAATAGCCGCACTTTCACGTCTTAGCCTTACATGAACCTGAAATTCTGGAAATTGTCTTTCAACATTAGGACGGGCTTGACCATCTTCTACAAAAGAATCGACAATCGCATCTTTTACTTTTAAGGCACCAAACTGGGTATTGTTGATTGTTTTGCTTTCGCCCACAAACTGCACCGCAAACGAGGTATCGCTGCTAAATTGCTGCGGCCAGTCAACCTGAGAGGCAAGCTTATATAGCTCTTCAGCATTACCCGCTTTGCCCTCATTCATGACGATTAAGACACGGTTAGCTAAGCGAGAACTCATGCATATTTTATAGGCATCTTTTAATTCAGCTTCAAAGCTCACTTGGCCTGGCTGAACGCGAGCAAAAGATTGAATTTCATCATCAGGAATATTTAACATTTCTGCTATTTCAAGCTTTAATAATTCGTCAAGCCCTTTGGCAGCGGTTACTATAAATTTATACATTGGTCAGCTCTTTTAGTAGCGGTGGGCCTTGGTAAATAAAACTGGAGTATACTTGGAGTAAACGAGCGCCAGAAGCATAGCGTTGAGCAGCATCTTGTGCATTACTAATGCCGCCTACACCAATAATTGGCATTGCACCGTTGAGTGCTTTACTCAGCATTTGCGTGATATCGTTGCTTTGCTTAGTTAAGACAGCGCCGCTTAACCCACCCATTTCATTAGCATGTTTATGCCCTTGCACGCTGTCTCGGGCAAGTGTGGTATTAGTGGCAATTACTGCATCCATACCCGTTTCGATGAGTGCTGTGGCAATATCATGAATTTGTGGCTGCGTATTATCAGGGGCAATTTTTACCGCCAATGGTACATACTTCCCGGTCGCTTTATGCAAAAGGGTTTGTTCTGTCTTTAGGTCACTGAGCAAGGTTTTAAGCAGTTCACCGTACTGTAAATTACGCAGTCCTGGGGTATTGGGAGACGAAATATTGATCGTTATATAAGACGCTAGTTCATACACTTTGCGCATGCAGATTAAGTAATCATCTATTGCATTTTCTTCAGGCGTATTCTTATTTTTACCAATGTTAATGCCTAGTACGCCTTGGTAATTACTTTGTTTTACTCGCTCAACAAGGTAATCAACGCCTTTGTTATTAAAACCCATCCGGTTAATAATGGCGTTATGCTGTGGCAAACGAAACATTCTGGGCTTGGCGTTGCCAAGCTGCGCTAAAGGCGTAGTGGTGCCTACCTCAATAAACCCAAAACCCATTGCGTCAAACGCGTCTATACACTCGGCGTTTTTATCTAAGCCTGCGGCTAAGCCAATTGGGTTTTTAAAACTCAAGCCCAAACACTCAAGGGGCTTGCCACTTAACGATTGGGCATAAACGTTTTTCAACAGGTTGTGCTGAGAACCTTTAAGAAAAGCCATCGAAAAATCATGGCTTCGTTCTGCATCACACAGCATTAACAATTTTTGAACGATTGAATACACTTTTATCCTAGATGTAAAAAAGCCCTGCAAGCAGGGCTGAGTACTTTTTGCGAGCTATAGTTTAATGGTTTGCGCTGATACTTAACAGCATCAATTCACGTAAGGCAACAGAAAACTTAGCAAACTCGTGATTATCTGAGGTTTTAAACTCAGTCATCATGTGCAACCAGCGCGCTACTTTAACACTATTAGTGCTTGACCAGTCGCTAAGTATTTTGTCGGCGTCGGCGCTGTCGGGTGAACATTGCAGTAAAACCAGGGTTATCGCGCGCTGCTGCCAATCGAGTTCCTCTCGATAAGAGGCTCTTGCCAGTGCTTGCCAATGATTACTAACACTCTGTTGAATAATTTGAGTAAGAAACCAGTGAAGTTCAAATTTATGACCAAGCTGATAGTAAAGCCTTGCAACCACTTCCACTGGTCGGTCTTTTAGCTCTGCCATTTGGGCTAAATCAAGCGACGAGAATAAGTTGCTTAAACTGGCAATTTTATACGCAATTTCTTTAGGCACATTTTCCGATACTAAAAAGGCACAGCGGTCTTCTACCTCTTTCACTTCTTCGTCTACCAAAAAACTAGTCAAATTCGTACTAATGACAGTAAACGCAGGCAAATATTTTTTAATCGCTTCGTCAATACCTAGTTTAAACTCGCCATGGCGGATATACCAGCGCACAATACGGCGTAATGTTCGGCGCATGCCGTCTAAAATTTCAAGCTGCAGACCAGCACTAATTACATTATCTAAATCCTCTACTGACTCCCATAGACTACCCATATTAAAAATGGCTTTTACTATAGAGTAGGCGTTACAAATTTGAACAACATTTGCACCCGTTTCTTCACGAATTCGATGCACAAAATTAAGGCCCATGTCATTAATAATTTCATTGGTCAATTTTGTCGCAATAATTTCGCCGCGAAGAGGATGTTCCTGCATTTGTTCAGCAAACTGATTTCTTAGCACTTTTGGAAATGCATTTAACAAGTACTGATTATAATAAGGGTTTGTAGTAATAGCCTCTATATTAAATTCTTCTTTGAGTACCATCTTGCCGTACGCAATAAGTACTGCAAGTTCTGGGCGCGTTAAGCCTTGACCCGTCACTACTCTTTCAGATATTTCATCGTCTGAGGGAATAAATTCCAATTCACGATTAAGTGAACCTTCTCGTTCAAGACCATGAATAAATCGAAGCTGTTCTTTAAGCTGTTTTACCCCCATCATTTGGGTAATTGACAGCGATTGGGTTTGACGGTAGCAATCTTGAATCACTATTTGAGCAACATCATCAGTCATTTCGTAGAGCAATTTGTTGCGCTGTTTTACAGTTAGATCACCTTTGTTTACGACCGTGTTTAACAATATCTTGATGTTAACTTCATTGTCTGAACAATCTACACCGCCCACGTTGTCAAAAAAGTCGGTATTTATGCGACCGCCAGATGCTGCATATTCAATACGACCTAACTGAGTGCAGCCTAAGTTTCCGCCTTCGCCGATAATTTTAGCCTTAACATCAGCGCCGTTTACGCGCGTTGCGTCGTTAGCCCTGTCTCCGACCTCCGAATGCGATTCATGTTTACTTTTTACATAGGTACCAATACCACCATTCCAAATCAAATCTACTGGCATTTTTAATACATTGTGAATAAGCTCTACGGGTGACATGGTGAGCTGGCGCGTGTTTAACCATTTTTTCATTTCTGGGCTAAGCTTGATTGATTTGTCACTGCGCTTAAAAACACCGCCTCCTTTTGATATAAGGCAGCGCTCGTAATCATCCCAGCTTAAACTAGGGTCACCAAACAAACGTTTGCGCTCTTTATAGCTGGATTCAGGATCGGGATCAGGGTCAAAGAAAATATGCATATGGTTAAACGCGCACACAATCTTAGTTTGCTGCGACAACAGCATACCGTTGCCGAATACATCGCCCGCCATGTCACCTATTCCTACGCAGGTAAACGGCGTAGTTTGGCAATTTATACCAGCTTCACGGAAGTGGCGCTTCACTGACTCCCACGCGCCGCGTGCAGTAATTCCCATTTTCTTATGGTCGTATCCAACACTGCCGCCAGAGGCAAAAGCGTCGCCTAACCAAAAATCAAACTCATTTGATATCGCGTTGGCAATGTCAGAAAAGGTAGCTGTGCCTTTATCAGCTGCTACCACCAAATACGGGTCATCTTCATCTAAACGCACCACGTCTCTAGGATGGATAATTTGTCCGTCTTTAATGTTGTCGGTAATATCTAATAGGCTTCTGATAAATATTTTATAGCAGGCTTGCCCTTCTGCCTGCATGGTTTTCCGGTCGGCTCCCGATGGCATTTTCTTACACACAAACCCCCCTTTTGCGCCAACCGGAACAATTACGGTATTTTTCACCTGCTGAGCTTTTACAAGGCCCAGCACTTCTGTTCTAAAGTCTTCCATGCGGTCAGACCATCTCAGTCCACCCCGCGCCACTTTTCCGCCGCGAAGGTGAACACCCTCAATTCTAGGAGAATATACAAATATCTCGAATTTAGGCAGAGGTAAAGGCATGTCAGGAATTAGCTCTGGCAGTAACTTAAATGAAATGTAGGGTTTAAACGCGCCTAACTTGGTTTTCTGATAAAAGTTGGTTCTTAAAGTCGCATTAAGAAGTTCTAAATAACGCCTAATAATTCTATCATCATCTAAATTAGATACAGTATCCAATTTAGCCATTACGTTAGCTTGTATGCTTTCAACTTTACTTTTGTTTCTGCGGATACTTGGACTGAATTTCTGGTGAAACAAGTCGATGATAAGCTTAGCGATCTCTGGGTAGCTCGCCATTGTATTAGCGATGTAATCAATACTAAACGACGTCCCAATTTGGCGCATATATTTTGCGTATGCGCGCACAATGGTGACTCTTCTGCCGGTAATGCCAGCACTCAAAATTAAGCGGTTGAAGCCGTCGTCTTCCAAGTCGCCATCCCAGGTAGCGGTAAACGCTTTTTGGAAAAGCTCTTGGGATTTTTCCATATCAAAACCGCGACTCGTTTTGTAAATCATGGTAAAGTCCATTACAAAGCTCAGCTCGCCTTTATCAGTGGTCACTTTATAAGGTCTTTCATCCACTACCCTAAGTCCAAAGTTCTCTAAAATTGGCAGGACATCTGACAGGTGAATTGGCTCATTTTTATGATATAGCTTTAATTTTACAATGTTACTACCCGATACTTCCTCTTGGGGTTGATAAAACAATATGTCCAATGTTTTTTCGTCGCTGAGCAATTCTACTCGTTGAATATCGACAAGCGCGGCACTCGGTAGGTTTTGTTCGGCATAGCTACGGGTAAAGGCGTTATCATATTTTTGGGCGATACTTTTACCCTGCTCGTCACCATAGACAGAGACAATTTTACTGTTTAATTTGTCTTGCCATGTTTTGGTGAGTTCAATCAGGTTCTTTTCAATCTCATTCACATCGAATTCCATGTTGTTGTTTTTGACGCGCGCAATATAATGCGTTCTTGCGTAAACTGATTCTGAAAAATACGTATTAAATTCAACATCACCGTTAGCATTAAATGCGTTTTTTAATAAACGCTGAGTGTCTCGTCTTAACTGAGTGTTATAGCGTTCTCTTGGCGAGTATACCATGCAGGAAATAAAGCGTCCGTACGCTTCTTTTCTCACGAATATTCTGGTCATTCCTCTTTCTTGCATCTGAAAAATGCCCAAAATAATTTGCGCAAGTTCTTGATCAGGTGTTTGAATTAACTCGTCGCGTGGGTAAGTTTCTATAATGTTAACGAACGCTTTATAAGCATGCGTGCCTTTCTCGAAGCCTGAGAAAACGCACATTCTATCAATTTTTTCTCGCAGCATGGGTAAGTCGGTGGCACTACTGTTGTAGAAAGAGGCAGAATATAAGCCTAAAAATCTATGTTCTCCACTAACATTGCCTTTTTCATCAAAATCTTTAATGCCTATATAATCCATATAGGCTGGTCGATGAACGCGCGATTTAGAACTGGTTTTAGTCAGCATTAGTGGGTTGCTGCTTAAGGCTTCCTTGCGCGCGCTAGCAGGCACATTAGATAGCACTCGCTCCCGTGCACTTACCGAGTTTTTCATTAACCCCAAAGAGCTTTCGTCTACGGGTATCCAGCGGTGATCGCCTTCAATGGCTTTTACGTCGTAGTAACGATATCCCATTAGCGTGAAATTATGGTCATTTAGCCAGTTTAAGAAGGTTTTGCTCTGAGACTTAACTTCATTTGCGGCATTACTATTAGACTGGGCGAAATTTTTAGTGATATTAGTTAAGGTTTCACGCATTGTTTGCCAGTCAGCTACCGACAGCGACACTTCACTTACCACTGAATGCAGTTCACTGGTAAGCTCTTTTACAAACTCGGGGCGAGACTGGCGATCTATCTCAATTAAAAATGCGGTTTCAGAATAACCTTTAGTTCCGCGCTCTGATTTTTCGACAAACGCGCCTACGTTGCCATTAAGCTCACGCGTAAAGTGCATAGGAGAATGCAATACCAGGTGTGATGTAATATTAAGTCTGTTAATCGCCATTTTGATGGAGTCGACTAAAAAGGGCATATCATCCACGATAATTTGGATAACCGTATGCGATGACTGCCAGCCGTGTTTGGCAATTTCAGGATTGAACACTTTGATGGATGGTTCACTATTTTTCTTACTTTGCAGTAGCTTCCACAAGCTCAAAATAGCGCCGTATAAATCGCTATCGCTGCGACCGTCCAAATCGTCAAACGACATTGTCTTTAACAGCAAATTGCCAAACTGAATGACTTTATTCGATTCTGAGGCATCGACTTTATCGTTGATAAGCGAAAAAACTTGTTCTAATAACACTGACTGCTGCTGGTGCGTGACCGACATATTCGTATACCCGCCTTTTTAATATTTGAATTAGTTGTAAATGCACGTAATTACTTTCATTTTCCTAGATTTATTAGTGGTTTGCCAGCTATATTAACTAAATATTTACATTTT
>Ga0136588_1000453_pt1 | contig 15043 bp, 9 predicted proteins | sample AntRauMFilla1564_FD_104782 | JGI IMG/M metagenome (GOLD analysis project Ga0136588, IMG submission 104782) | Saline lake microbial communities from Rauer Islands, Antarctica - Metagenome Filla 1 #564 | ecosystem: Environmental > Aquatic > Non-marine Saline and Alkaline > Saline | place... | reverse complement strand
TGTGCATGCCACAAACCGGGAATTTATTCACACCCGCATTATTACAAGATATCGCGGTAATTCACCACTTACCTTGGCCAAAGTATATACCGCCAATACTACCGCCGACGCACCCACATGGTGTCAACTCACGTAAATCGGTATGAAAATAGGCATTGTGGGTCAAGGCGCTATCGGCAGTTTATTCGCATATTACTTTAAAACACTTTCACCGGTGCTGTTAGTAAAAAATATAGACGTTCCTGCAAGAACAATTATAGGCTTGACTAGAGAAAGCACGCTGCTTGACTTCGCAAAACAGCCCGTTCATAACCCTTTTACCAATAACGCTGAGCCTTATATTTTTGATTTTTTGCTCATTACAGTAAAAGGCTATCAACTAGCAGAATTGATATCTCAGTTGCGCCCTTGGGTGGCTAGGCAAACGCGGCTGGTAATAATTCAAAATGGTATGGGCGGCGCACAGTTGCTGGCGGCGCATTTTCCACAAAATTTGATTTATGCCGGCACCACCACCGATGCCGTTTATTTAAAGTGTAAAGACACGTATCAGATAAGCGCTGAAGGTCGGCTCGATATAGGCCCTCTTTGGAATATGCTCTGTCCACAACAATATTCACCTAATGCCATTAAGATTGAAACGTTTGACTGGCAAGAAGAGAAAGATTTGATTGACAATTTTATAAAATTTCATCCCTTTATCAAATGGCATCACAATATTTCTGAGGCTTTGTATACTAAATTGGCAATTAATGGTGTAATTAATCCATTGACTGCGGTTTTAAAAGTCAAGAATGGACAGTTGCGCAAATATCCAGAAGAGGTAGCGGCGTTGAAGAAAGAGATTTTTGCTGTTTATGCTGCAAATGAGATCACATTGCCCGCACCAGCTTTATCACACGCAATTGATATAGTAATTGAAGCAACGGCCAACAATTGGTCCTCAATGTACCAAGACATTAAACAGAAACGCTTAACAGAAAATGAAACTGTGCTTGGATTTTTGCTTAGTATGGCTGAATTAAAACATCTAAACACACCCTTTATAGCAGAACTCTATCAGCACTTAAGAGTCCTAGACGCCATTAATGAAAGAGGGCTGTAGCCTTTGACTCTAGCACTAAGCAGGTATAGTTTACGGCAGCTTTCTAGCAACAAGGGCCCACGCTAAGGGGAGCTCAAGTTCGGGCACAAAAAACATTTTGGCTGACTCAATAGAAAAGTCTAGGCTAACAAGTTCAGAATTAATTTGCCTGAAGTCTGACTCATTGACACTCGCCTTTAGCATCGACGACATCCGATCACTATATGCATCTATTTCGCTGTCCATTTTCTTAAGCCAGTTAAAAACGTCAACTGGATCATAACGTTGGATTCTTTGATGCATTTGACGAACGTCGGCATACAAACCGGAGATAGTATTGCTGGCGACACCTCGACCATAAGCTTTCATGATAGCTTCAAGTTCTCTTACAGCCGGCGCATATTCTTTAGCAGCTTTGGAATAAGATTCGCTTTTTATACCCTGCACAGCTTTAAATCCTGCATCAAACATACTCGTTGTCAGCGGAATAAACTGACATTTACGTAGGCGCTTTATAGCCTCGAAACTTTGCTGACATTCTTTATAGATGCTTCCATTGTGGATGTGGAGTAATACTGCGAGTTGGCCACTTTTTGCCACTAATCTTGCAGCTTCCACAATGGCATTTCGACCCGCATATTCCAAGCCAAACTGACTACTTACCATATCGAAGCTCGCCGTTTCTATCGGTATTGAACAAGCATCTGAAACGATTCCTTTTACAGCAGGAAGGCGCTTGTTTATGCTAGCAATTGCTGCTGCCGAAGCGTCAAGTGCAACAATTTCACTTTTCTCACTACTAAGTACTGCTAGCGCAAACTCAACAACAGCGCCATTGCCACTGGCAACATCTAAGACCTTAGGGTGCACGTAATCTTGCTTTGCCCCTTCAAAAAGCGATATCCAAAATTCGCGAATGGCTGGATGACTAATACCGTCGCTATTTAAAGCACCGCCCTTACTGATGCCTTGCCAATAAGTATCCCAACTGTTACTTGCCTGTAAATTGGCAGATTTAGCTTTAATCATAATTATTTTTTAAAATCTCCCCCATATGATTTTACCTTACGACAGTAAAACTAAAAATACTAGGCTTGCTAGTTCAAATGTCAAGAACTTATGTTATCAAAAAAAGTATTTTTTGATACTTAGCAAACGACCTAAATTATTTATATAAAACTATTTTTTCAATAAGCGCTACGGTGATAATAAAAATATGCTGCTAAAAGAATATAAAACGCCTAATTTTACAAATTTTACAAATGTATATTAGGCGTATAAAGAAATTAAGATAAGTTCTAAAACATAGAGAAAGTACGTAATAATCCGATACCTGTGAACTCTCCACATAAGAGTAATAAATCAAGTGCCTAATTAGTGAACGAATTTAATTCTAAATAGGGGTGCGAGATGACAGACGTAACTTACAAGCCGATATGTTTTTAGGACAGTTAAGCTATTATGTATTGGTCAACGATTGACCAAGTCCATAGATTGGGTCTATACTTTTGATGGAGGATTGTAACCTCATAAATAAAAACTGAAAATGTTTATCAGAACAGTTAATTATAATTACAGACTAGGAAGAAACACATGCATACAAACTCTAAGTTAACGAAGTCAATTCGTATAGCGTTGGCCTTAGGTGTAGCGTCAGCTTCAGCTATGAGTCCAGCTGTTATTGCACAGCAAGAAGGAGCCCAAGAAAATATTGAGAAGATTTCAGTGACAGGCTCTCGCGTTCAGCGCGTCAATATGGTCAGCTCAAGCCCTGTCACTTCAATCAGTGCAGCAGATATCAGACTAACAGGCCTTACACGTGTAGAAGACATTCTTAACGATATGCCTGCTCTTTTTGCAGCTCAAACGGCCAACACAGCTAATGGTGCAACCGGTACTGCCACTCTAAACCTACGAAACTTGGGTTCATCGAGAACATTGGTATTGGTTAACGGCCGACGTTTACCAGCAGGTTCACCCGGCGCTGGTGGTTCAGCCCCTGATATTAATCAAATCCCAGCGAATCTTATTGAACGCATCGATGTGTTGACCGGCGGTGCATCAGCAACCTACGGCTCAGACGCTATAGCTGGTGTTGTAAACTTTATATTAAAAGATGATTTTGAAGGTTTTTCTTTTGACTATCAAACCAGCTTCTATAACCACCAAAATAACAACCGTGAAATCCAACAAGTTGTTACGGGCAGCGGTTTTGATGTACCCTCAGGTACTGCAAAAGACGGCCATACTAATGACTTTTCGATGATAATTGGTGCAAATACAGCAGATGATCGCGGAAACGTTACAATGTACGCCACTTTTCGGGACATCAAGCCAGTAGTTCAATCTGACCGCGATTACAGTGCTTGTGCCTTAGGCAATACCTCGTCTGATTTTACATGTGGTGGTTCTGGTACGACACCAGATGGTAGATTTACTAACTTTGACGATCTCAACTTTCAAGTAGCCGGTAACGAATTTGTTCCCTTCACAGACTTATATAACTATGGTCCATTAAACTACTACCAGCGTCCTAACGAGCGCAAGACCTTAGGAGCCTTGGGCCGTTTTGAAGTTAACGAACACGCAGAGATATACGGTGAAGTAAGTTATATGGACGACCGTACAGTAGCGCAAATAGCGCCGTCTGGTGCATTTTTTGTAACTGACCGACTATTCTGTGGCAACCCACTTCTATCTAGTCAACAGTTCGACGCAATTTGTGGTGCTAGTGGCATAGGTGCTGATGAGTTCCTTGAAGGCTTCTACATAGGTCGTCGCAACGTTGAAGGTGGTCCTCGTCAGGATGATTTACGCCACACTTCTATGCGAGCTGTTTTAGGCGTTAAGGGTTTCATAAACGACGACTGGTCTTACGATATATTCGCAAACCATGGTTCTGTAGCGATGGTGCAAACCTACCGTAACGAAATGTCAATTCAAAACATTCAAAGAGCATTAGACGTACGCCCAGATCCGGTAACTGGTGAAGCAGTTTGTCAATCTGTGCTGAATGGTTCAGATCCAAACTGTGTGCCTTGGAACGTTTTCACAGAAGGCGGTGTAACTCAAGGTGCGCTTGACTACTTAATAAAGCCATTGTTTGCCCGCGGTGACACTTCTTCGACACAAGTCTCAGGCTTTGTAACTGGTGATTTGACATCTTCTGGTATCATTGTACCGGGCACATCTAACGGTGTTAACGTAGTTGCTGGCTTCGAATATCGTCGTGATTCACTTACATTTGAACCCGATTTTGGTTTCACCTCAGGTGATGGCGCTGGTCAAGGTGGACCCACCAACGCCGTAACCGGTAACTTTAATGTTCAAGAAGTATTCGGTGAGCTTAATATTCCTTTGTTAGAAGGTAAATCTTATGCTGAAGACGTAACACTAGAACTAGCTTATCGTCACTCAGAGTACTCTACGGATCAATCTACCGACACTTATAAGTATGCAGCAACATGGGAAGTGAATGAGCAACTGCGTTTACGCGGTAGTTTTCAGCGCGCAGTTCGAGCAGGTAACGTTCGCGACTTGTTCCGTCCCTCTGGCATTGGTCTGTTTAACATGAGCATCGACCCATGCGGCATTGGTGGCGCATTAACTCTTGAAGAATGCCAAAGAACAGGTATTACGGCGGAACAATATAGAACATCAGCATTAGAAAGTCCTGCTGGACAGTATAACCAGATCACAGGCGGAAACCCCAACCTAATGCCTGAAGAGTCAGATACTATTTCATTCGGTGCTGCTTTTACTCCTGACTTTATAGAAGGTTTATCAGTCAATATCGACTATTTCGATATTCAAGTTGAGCAGGCTATTTCAAACATTCCTGCGTCCACTATCATCGAACAGTGCGGTATTACAGACCAAGCAGTATTCTGTAATCTGATAGACCGCGGTCCTAATGGTAACTTATGGGTAGGTAATGCTGCTGTTACAGCAACTGATATTAACATTGGTTACTTAGCCACTTCTGGTATCGACATTGAAATGACATACAATTTTGAGCTTGGCGATATGGGGAGAATTGACCTAGGTTTCGTTGGGACTTTACTTGATAGCCTTGAGAACCAGCCACTGCCTGGCGCTGTTATTGATGACTGCGTAGGCCAATGGGATCGTTCAGTTTGTGGACAACCTACTCCTGAGTGGCGTCACAACTTACGAGCAACTTGGGCTATGCCAATGGATTTAACACTGTCAGCAACTTGGCGCTACCTTGGTTCAGTTGATGAATACAAAGGGGCAGATGCAGAATCCGGTCCTGACCCAATTAGTGCACAAAGCTACATTGACATTTCGTCTTCTTATGTTGCCCACGAGAACGTGGTTCTTCGAGCAGGTATTAGTAACTTGTTTGATAAAGAACCGCCTTTAATTCCTAACTCTCCGACAGGTTCTGGTAATGGTAATACCTTCCCAGGCTTCTACGATGCGCTAGGCAGATATGTGTTTGCTGGCTTCACGCTTAGCTTCTAATATCTTTATAAGGTAATTAATAAACCGATCCATTGGGTCGGTTTATTGCTTTTTATAACGTAATAAAAGTAAAGAATGCTAGTATGGACGTTGAGAAACAGATTCAAAATATTATCCATCATTACAACTCGGGCCAATTAAAGCTGGCTGAAAGGCAATGCAATGTTCTATTAAAAAACGATAACGGTTGTTTAAAAGCCCAGTGGCTCCTATTAGAGGTATACCTTTCCCAGAAAAAATTTGAACACTTGCTTGATGTGCTGCATTTAATCATAACAACACAGTCAGACAGCCTGGTTTACGTTAGCGAAGTTGCGGCCATTCTAGTAGAAAGTAAGCAAGTGGAAATCGCCCAAAAATGTTATTTACTATATTTGGACTTTTATCCGCAATCCAGTGAAGTACACTATGATTGTGCGGTATTGCAAAAAAAATGTGGCTTTCTAAATCAAGCGCTTTCGCATTATAAACAAGCTTTAGATCTAAATTATAAGGAAGCAGAAGCCGTACACGTGAATATGGCGATAATATATTCTGAATTGCGTAAAGAAGATCTTGCAAGAAAGCATTTAAAGATTGCACTCAAATGTAAACCGAATTATGTAGCAGCCTTGTTTAACTTAGCAACCTTGCATGAAGAGTGGGGGGAGAAAGAGCAAGCATTGGAATTGTATCTTGCCATTTTGCAACTAGAACCAAACAATATAGAAGTAGCCACACGGATTATTAATGCTAAAACAGTGAATGACAGCCATAATCCGATTTTAATAAACCTTGAGAAACGCCTCACAAATCCTCAAAATATTTCTCAAATAGAAAAAGAGGCAGGGCACTTTGCTTTAGGTAAGGCCTATGATGATTGCCAGCAATTTGAGCTTGCCTTCAAGCATTATAGCCAAGGCAACAGATACTGCGCGCAGCGATCTGGTATCTATAGAACAGGTGAGCACGAACAATATATACAGTCTGTTATTCAGACCTTTAACAAGCAATCGATTATTGATAATACGCAAGCATCACATTATGAACCTGTTTTTATCTGTGGCATGTTTCGCTCTGGCACGAGTTTGATAGAGCAGATCTTAGCTGCTCACACCGACGTGACGAGTGGAGGTGAATTAGACTTAGTCAGTAAACTGATAAAAAGATCGAAGAAATCTTTTCCTTCCGAGTTTGTTGGTAACAACTCGCTTTTAGAACAATTTAGTGAGCGCTATAAAAGCGGTGTTGAAGAACTATTTCCGGGTGCTGGAGTTGTCACAGATAAACGGCCCGACAATTTCATCTACTTAGGCTTATTAAAAGCTGTTTATCCAAAAGCAAAATTTGTTTGCACAATACGCAACCCCTTAGATTTATGTATCTCTGTTTATTTTCAGCACTTGGGTAATGAATTACCCTACGGACATAAGCTGGTAGATATTGCGCATTATTTTAGTCAATATGTAAGACTTCTAAGACATTGGAAAAAAATGATGCCAAATGATCTACTAATTGTAAACTACGATGAACTAGTCCTGTCACAACAGGCTACAACTGAGAGCTTACTCACCTTTTGCAGTTTAACCTGGCAACATGAATGCCTTGAATTTTATACACATAAAAATGCAGTAAAAACTGCGAGCGTTTGGCAGGTAAGACAACCCTTATATCAAACGTCATTGAATAGATCAAAACACTATGCTGAGCATCTTCATCAGGTAGAATCTGACTTAGCAAAACTTCTACCCAATGGTTATTCAGATTTAATTTAACTTTGGTAACCTAAAACCACATCTAAAGGATTATAAATGGACGATAATGTGGTGCAGCAGCTAAAACTCTTCTTTTCACAGGCCGAAAGGCAGATTAGCAGAAGTCGAAGCAGCTGTTATTGAACAGCTTAAAATACATCCAAAGCACCCTGTACTGCACAAAATGCTAGGGACTTTTTTTTCAGGGCGGAGAGTTTTCGCGCGCACAGGCATCTATTGAACAGGCGCTAGCAATAGAACCAAACGACGCGAACTCTCTCAGTAACCTAAGCAGTTGTTACCTGCTTCAAAATGGCCATAGTAAAGCTGCGCATTATTTACAGCTAGCGCTGGCACAAAGTAATAATCCACAATGGGATCGTAATTTAGGCACCTGCTATTTTGAGCTGGGATTATTTAATCGAGCATCTAAACACTACCAGTATGCAATTGCGGGTGGCATCGATGATGACATGCTGCTTGCGCGTCAAATCGATAGCCTAAAAAATGCAAGCCGCTTTAAAGAAGCTTTTGCTGCTTCAGTACCTACATGATATCTAGCTACCGCTTTTTAAGGGATACTGAGAATGAGCAAAAAATTGTTAAGCAATTTTCCAAAGGAAGTCCCACCGAGCAGCTACTTGCGAGCGTTATGCAAGCACCGCTGTCTAATGAACAACTGCTTATGCTTGAAAAAGACACTCGTTTATCTAAATGCAACAACCAAATAGCAGCAACTTTTTATTTTATCCTAGCCAGTCATTATAAAGTTTTCGATAAAAGACGTTGGTTAACACTGCTTAGAAAGGCCAATCAACTTCAAGCCAGCAGCCTGCAGGTTGATATAAGAATAGAACTTGAGTGTTTTGCCCACATTAAGCAGCAGTACGCAGACTATGCAGGTTTTTCTATGCAAAAAAGCAGTCAAAAACCCGTTTTTGTCATAGGCATGCGCCGTTCTGGAACAACCCTTGTGGAGTCTATTTTAGGTAATCACAGCGACGTATTTGCCGCAGGAGAGTCAACATTAATTGAGAATATGTTAGCCGATATCAATTAGGATGTAACCTGCAAAGTGCATCCACACCAATTGAGGCTGCATTATTTAGATACTGAACTCAGTGACCAAAAAATGCAGAACTGTTGCCGCCTCTAGTTTACTACAGGTCAGAAAATGCATGTATAAAGACTCATTGCTTACGTATGCCGGCCTTGAAGAGGAGATAAAACCACTCATGTTACTGTTACGCTAACTCTCAATAAAGTCACTTAATATGCAACCTAATCTGCTATCGGACGCATATGCGGGAACAAAATAACGTCTTTAATGGTGCTACAGTCAGCAAATAGCATAACAAGGCGATCAATACCAATGCCTTCGCCGGCCGTGGGCGGAAGGCCATACTCTAGTGCAATAATATAGTCTTCGTCAAAATGCATCGCTTCATCATCGCCTGCGTCTTTTTCTTGCACTTGTTTTTGAAAGCGCGATGCTTGGTCAGCAGAATCGTTTAACTCTGAAAATCCGTTAGCAAGCTCACGTCCACCGACAAAAAATTCAAAACGGTCAGTCACAAATGGATTACTGTCATTTCGGCGTGCTAAGGGCGACACTTCCCATGGGTATTGCGTAATAAACGTAGGCTGCACGAGTTTTTCTTCCGCTGTAGCTTCAAATATTTCACATAAATATTTACCGGCGCCCCAAATACCGTCGACCTCAGGCTCTTTAATATGCAGTTGTTTGGCCATTGATTTCATTTCAGCTAAATGATTTTCTGGATCATTGATGGCCTCAGCATTTGCTTCGGGCCAATATTTTAATATTGCATCAGCCATTGATAAACGCACAAATGGCCTTGCAAAATCATATTCTATGACTTCAATTACGTCACCACGGGCGTCGCGAATATGATTTTTCAGCGCTGTGGTGCCCAACACATTTTGCGCAAGCTCACGTAGCATCTCCTCGGTAAGATTCATCAGATCAATAAAGTCTGCGTAAGCTTGATAAAACTCAAGCATCGTAAATTCTGGGTTGTGGCGAGTAGACAAGCCTTCATTTCTAAAATTACGATTAATTTCAAATACTCTTTCAAAACCACCTACCACTAAACGCTTCAAGTAAAGTTCAGGTGCAATACGTAAATACATATCTATATCTAAGGCCTTATGGTGAGTCATAAAAGGCTTTGCGGTCGCGCCGCCGGGAATAACCTGCAGCATGGGCGTTTCTACTTCCATAAAACGTCGTTGTGTTAAAAAACGTCTTATACCGCTCACAATCTCACTTCTTATTCGAAAAGTATTGCGCGTGTCAGGATTTGTAATAAGGTCAACATAGCGCTGTCTGTATTTAGTCTCCTGATCCGCTAGGCCGTGGAATTTTTCAGGCAAGGGACGCAGTGATTTTGTGAGCAGTTGAAAGTTAGCCATATTGACGTATAAATCGCCTTTACCCGATTTGTGTAAAACGCCGCTTACCCCAATAATATCCCCAATGTCTAAGCTACCATATTGCTCTTTCATCAGTTTCTGGGCTGGTTTATCAGCGTATGATTGAATACGACCTGTCATATCTTGCAGCAAAAAAAACGGGCCTCGTTTAGCCATAATGCGACCAGCAATCGTCATCAGATTGCCCTGTTCAACTAAAGTTTCTTTGTCGAACTCACCAAACTCAGTTTGCAAGTCTTGTGCATAGTGCTGGCGTTTAAATTGGTTTGGATAGCCGTTCGAAGGACAATTCTCACGAATTTTATCTAATTTAGCTCTGCGCTCTGCAATCAATTTGTTTTCGTCTTGCTGCTCAATAGTCATCTATTTTCCGTTACTGTTTATATAAACTTAAGGTGTATTTTATCTACAAAGAGAAGTGTGATTTATAGCCCAATGAGAAACTTGCTATTACAGCCCCGATTGAAGACTCGCAATAATAAATTTATTTAGATCACCGTCCAATACTGCTTGGGTATTATGCGATTCAATACCTGTGCGCAAATCTTTTATACGAGAGTCGTCTAGTACATAAGAGCGTATTTGACTGCCCCAACCAATGTCTGACTTCGTATCTTCCATGGCTTGTTTTTCTTCGTTTTGTTTTTGCATTTCAAGCTCATATAGCTTCGCCTTGAGCTGTTTCATGGCTTGGTCTTTATTTTTATGCTGCGAGCGATCATTTTGACACTGCACTACCGTATTGGTGGGCAAATGCGTAATACGCACAGCAGAGTCAGTTCGGTTTACGTGTTGGCCACCTGCACCCGAGGCACGATAAGTGTCGATGCGTAAGTCTGCTGGATTAATATCTATTTCAATATCGTCGTCTATTTCTGGGTAGGCGAAGGCCGATGCAAATGAGGTATGACGCCTACTGCCTGAGTCAAAAGGTGACTTTCTGACTAAGCGATGCACACCTGTTTCGGTGCGCAACCAGCCAAAAGCATAATCACCTGTAAACTTAATAGTAGCGCTTTTAATGCCTGCTACATCGCCGTCAGACAGCTCAATAAGTTCGGTTTTGAAACCTTGGCGTTCACCCCAGCGCAAATACATTCTTAACAGCATGTCTGCCCAATCTTGCGCTTCGGTGCCACCGCTGCCAGACTGAATGTCAATGTAGCCATTGTTTGCATCATTTAGACCAGAAAACATGCGCCGAAACTCTAAAGCTTCTAAGTCTTTTATAAGGCTGTTGAGCTCTTGCTGAGCTTCGTCAAAGGTTTCTTGATCATCGGCTTCTATGGCTAATTCTAGCAAACCCTCTATGTCTTGGCTGCCTTGATGCAAGTTTTGAATAGTGTTCACAACAAGTTCAAGCGCTACTTTTTCTTTACCTAGTAACGTTGCTCGTTGAGGATTATTCCATACATCGGGATTTTCTAACTCTCGAGAAACTTCTTCTAACTGTTCTACTTTACTGTCGTAGTCAAAGATACCCCCTAAGCGAATCAGCTCGCAGGCGAATATCGGCTAGGGCGTTATTAATAGGGTTTACTTCAAACATGAGCTCGCTTCACTTAGTTCTACAATGGCAAGATTGTACGCAAAATGGCGTATTTTTAACAGCGTAAATATATTTCAATCTACGCTTGGTTATTAGTTTTTGCCGGTGCATGGTTTTACAAAGGCCAATTTGGCAGATACAGAAGGTTTGTGCTACCCGTTTTTAAGCGCATTAGTGTAAGTGACAGACTGTTTGCCTAATGCATGAAGCTTTTTCAATGTAGCTTCATCAACCACTTTGCCACTTGTATCTACAAGGCCAGAAACCTTGCCAATTGCCTGTTGGGCGGGATGCACATGCATGCCAATGTTGGCTAGTAGCGTTCTGAGTGCGGCTAATGCTCTTATGCCGCCTAAAGCACCAGGAGAGGCCGCCATAATTACGGCAGTTTTACCTTTAAAAGCCTGCAGTGGTTTTTCGCCGTCTTCCATGCGTGAAGCCCAGTCAATTGCATTTTTTAAGGCGGCGCTGTAGCTACTATTATACTCTGGTGTTGCAATTAAAAAACCATCATGCTCCATCATTAGGGTTTTAAGTTTTTTGGCGCCGTCTGGAATACCCGATACTGCCTCGTCGTCCTCGCTAAATAAAGGTGCTTTAAAATCGTTCAAATGTACGAGCGTTACTTTACAACCGGCAGCTTTTGCGCCTTCGCTAGCGGCAACCACTATGCTATGATTATATGAATGCTGACGAAGACTGCCGCTAAAAGCTAATAGTTTACACATACTGATCCTTTAAGTTTGGGGTATTAAATGTATTATTTAGTAAGGTTTACGCGATTGGGGTGAATTTGTTCATGCCTGCTCTACAATATAAGGCTAAATCCCAAACCGCTAAGCTGCCCCACAGCGTAAAAATTAAAAGCGCGCACGCATCTACATCTTTTGCATGGTGCCAATACCCAACAAATCTAGCCCTAATTTAAGCGTGCTTGCGGTCAATACGCACAAACTCAGACGCGTATGCTTACTTTGCTTGCTGACATCATCTTTTAAAATGGGGCAGACTTCATAAAAGCGCATATAAAGTGATGCTAATTCATATAAGTAGGTGCACAGAATATGCGGTGTTGCTTCTATTGCGACTAACTCGAGCGCGTTTTGACACTGCAATAAGTGCAAACAAAGTGCCTTCTCAGCGTCTTGCTCAATACTCATCTCAATAGTGCTTTGTGCGTGGGCAGCAGGATCAAATTTTGCTTTTTCAAAAATACTCTGAATGCGAGTATACGCATATTGTAAATAAGGTGCGGTGTTGCCCTCAAAGCTCAGCATGGCATTCCAGTCAAACACGTAGTCGGTAGTTCTATTTTTGCTTAAATCGGCGTATTTAACCGCGCCAATTCCTAGCGTTGACTTCATTTGAGCAAGCTGCTGTGGATCAATATCAGGCTTACGCTCTAGCACTAGTTTCTCGGCGCGCTCAACGGCTTCATCGAGTAAATCAATTAGCTTTACAGTGCCGCCAGTTCTGGTTTTAAAAGGCTTGTTGTCTTTGCCTAACATCATGCCAAAAGGACAATGTTGATAAGCTTCGTCAGGCTGCATAAAATTAGCTTTTCTAGCCACCATTTCGGTTTGTTTAAAATGCAGCGCCTGTCGTGCATCGGTGAATATGAGCGTGCGATCAGCCTGTAATACTGACGAGCGATGACGAATGGCGGCTAAGTCTGTAGTGGCATAAAGATAGCCGCCGCCAGATTTTTGCACAATATACACCGCAGGCTTGCCGTTTTTATCTGCAAGCTCCTGCAAAAAAACAACTTGAGCGCCTGCATCTTCTTGCGCAATGCCCTTCTCTTTTAATATGCTCACTACAGTGGCTAAGTCATCGTTATAAGCGCTTTCGCCCATTACGTCTTGGCGCGACAGTGACACGCCAAGCGTTTTGTAAATATCTTCAGAATGGCTAATGGACACATCGATAAAGTTTCTCCAAAGCGCCAAGCATTCCTTATCGCCCCCTTGCAGACGCACCACATATTGGCGCGCAGTATCGGCAAAGCCTTCCTCGTTATCGAAACGCACTTTAGCTTCACGATAGAAGTCTTCTAAATCACTTAATGCGGTTTCAGCAACCTGTTCCTGCGCTAGCTTGTCTTGAAGATGGGCTAGCAGCATGCCGAACTGCGTACCCCAATCCCCCATGTGGTTTTGACGGATAACGTTATGGCCTAAAAACGCTAAGCACCTAACCACTGCATCACCGATAATAGTAGAGCGTAAATGCCCCACATGCATTTCTTTGGCTAGGTTTGGCGCAGAGTAATCAACCACCACGTTTTTGGCAGGCACAATGTCAATGCCTAAGCGTTTATCGCTAAGCACTGCGCTTAGTTGCGCAGACAACCACATATTATTTATATGGATATTAATAAAACCAGGACCCGCAATTTCTAGGGTTGACGCCATATCACTTATCTCTACAGCGTCTATTATCTGCTGAGCAATATCCCTTGGGTTTTGTTTTAATTTTTTTGCTAGGCCCATCGCGCCATTAAACTGATATTCACCAAAACCTTTTTTGGTATTTTTAGCCACGGGTACAGGAGCATCAGTGAAGCCCAAGATGTTTAGGGCTGAGGTAAAACGTTCGACTAATAGTTGTTGAATATTCATGTGGTAAAAAAAGCCTATAAGGAAATATGGTTATCGGGTAATGCTATTGTTCACGCGTGGCAGTAAATTTAATATCGGGGTAGCGCTCTTGCGCCAAAGATAAATTAACCATGGTGGGGGCAATATAGGTTAAGTTGTCACCGCCGTCGTAAGCCAGGTTCATTTCGGTTTTGCGCATGAACTCTTCTACCTTGCGAGGATCACCATATACCCAGCGAGCGGTACTAACATTGACGTGCTCATACAATGCATCCACATTATATTCAGCTTTTAGCCTAGCCACAACTACGTCAAACTGCAGCACCCCTACCGCGCCTACAATTAAATCGTTGTTCATGAGCGGGCGAAATACCTGTACCGCGCCTTCTTCAGCTAGCTGTATAAGGCCTTTTAGCAACTGCTTTTGTTTGAGTGGATCGCGCAAGCGTATACGTTTAAATAGTTCAGGCGCGAAGTTTGGAATGCCCGTAAAAGCATATTTTTCACCGCTGGTGAAAGTGTCACCTATACGCATAGACCCGTGGTTATGCAGGCCGATAATATCACCAGCGTAGGCTTCATCTAGTAGGCTTCTGTCGCCGGCTAAAAAAGTAAGCGCGTCAGAAATGCGTACATCCTTACCTATGCGGCTATGGTGCATCTTCATACCTTTTTCGTATTTGCCAGACACTATTCGGCAAAAGGCAATACGATCTCGATGCTTTGGGTCCATGTTAGCCTGAATTTTAAATACAAAACCACTAAAAGATGGTTCTTTAGCTGCTACGAATATGTCGCCATCGGTCTGTCTGCCAATTGGCGCAGGCGCCCAATCAATGAGGCCGTCAAGCATATGATCAACCCCAAAGTTACCCAATGCGGTACCAAAGAATACAGGCGTAAGCTCACCTTTTAAGAAGGCTTCATGTGAAAACTCATGTGACGCGCCGCGCACTAACTCAAGCATTTCTCTTAATTCTTCAGCGTAGATACCAATAGCACTGTCAAGCTCGGGGTTATCGATGCCTTTTATTGTTTTAATAGCTTGAATGGTGTGGCCTTGGCCCGTTTTATACAAGATGGTTTCATCGCGCAGTAAATGATAAACACCTTTAAATTCTTTACCCATGCC
>Ga0136588_1000452_pt1 | contig 15084 bp, 17 predicted proteins | sample AntRauMFilla1564_FD_104782 | JGI IMG/M metagenome (GOLD analysis project Ga0136588, IMG submission 104782) | Saline lake microbial communities from Rauer Islands, Antarctica - Metagenome Filla 1 #564 | ecosystem: Environmental > Aquatic > Non-marine Saline and Alkaline > Saline | place... | reverse complement strand
ATTAATCTCAGTGAATCCAGCAAAACAATAAAGCTCGCCCAATTGAGCGAGCTTTATTGTTTTGCTGAGTAGGGCTACTTATTTAGCAAAAGCCATAAAGTATTCCTCATAGGTATATTTAACATCATAGTTAGTGCCATTCTTTTCCTCCACCAAAATATCTAAACCAATAAATCTGTCTATGACCCCTTGCGCACCTGCGCGAGTAAAACCTGTGGTCCTCATAACACTCTTAGTGGTAACGATAGGGTGTTGGAACAAATAATTTAAAACCTTCACTCCACTTTCAGACTCACGCTTTGAAAGGCTCTGAATTTTTTCCATATCTTTGTCTCTAATCTCTCTAATTTCACTTGATGTTTCAATCGCTTCTTTAGCTATTTCAATAACGCCATCAAGAAAGAACTCTACCCAACCAAAAATATCTCCGTCATCGTGGTAACCGCTGAGTTTATCGTAGTACACTTTCTTATGTTTTTTAAAATACGAAGATAAAAATAAAACTGGTTTTTCTAATACACCTTTTTTCATCAAAAGAAAGGTGATGAGTAATCTCCCTACCCGACCGTTACCATCCAAAAAAGGGTGGATGGTTTCAAATTGAGCATGTATGTAAGCAATAGATATTATTGGAAGAGTCGTCGTTTCATTATGGATAAACCTCTCTAAATCATTTAGTTTACTCCCCAGCTCTGTGTGAGGTACGGGAATAAAAGTAGCATTTGTTAAAGTAGTTCCACCAATCCAGTTTTGGCTTTTTCTAAACTCCCCAGGGTCAGCAAAATGCGTCGCTCGTGCTCCGTCCATAAGTTTTTTATGAATCTCCTTAATAAATCTTAACGAGACTGGAAAATCTTCTAACCTTTTAATTCCATATTCCAACGCATTTATATAGAAGACGATATCAGAAGCATCTGTTTGACTATTCTCAATCTCTGCTGAGACCTCCAAAGCGTCTGCCATTGTTGCCTGAGTACCCTCTATTTGGGCAGAAGAAGTAGCGTCTTTATAGGAAAACATCCGTAGGAAAAAGTTAATATCGGGCAATGTCAGAGTAATTCCATCAAGCTTACCTATCAACCTCTCTGCCTCTACGGCCTTCAGTAAGATATTTTTAGGAACCTCAAAAAGCTCAGCTTTTGGAAATTCTTCAGGAATAGAAGCTTCATACCCTGTTGGTTGATGGACTTTTTTACAAATTTTTACTTTTTTCATTTTAGTATGCATTAGTCTATGAATAGATACTATCTTACTAGTTAGTATCTATTCAGTCAAGCAACGCATACTAACTTACAAGTATCAAGTTTGTAATATTTGGTTATAAATAAGTCCCTACCGAGAAGGGTCAGGAAAGAGCGGATTTAGTCGTTCGGAAACCCTGACGGAGCTTGATGGGTGATTTTTTGATACCGACACAGGCACCAGCAACAAAAACAGTGCGAACTTGGTTAGTTCGCACTGTTTTTGGGCGCGTGGTATGCTTCCAGTATTATGCGACTAATGGGGATTGATTTTGGGACTAAGAAAGTGGGGTTGGCCTTGACCGATGAGTCGGGGTCGATGGCGTTTGCACACAGTGTGATCCCAAACGACAAAGCGTTACTGCGTAGTGTGGTGGAATTGATCACAGCTGAGGATGTCACCGCTGTTGTGATCGGACAGTCCTTGAACCTCGATGGTACGGCTAACCCGGTGCAGGCACATATCGAAGAGTTCATTGCTGACCTGACCCTGCAAACGCCAATCCCAATTCACTTGGAACCAGAACAGTTGACTAGCCGGCAGGCTGCAACAACCACTGGGCGCAACGATCAAATTGACGCAGCAGCAGCGGCGTTGATTGTGGAAAGTTTTTTAGCTAAGCAGAAAAATCGGGTGACAACAGAAGTGGTGGCAAAAAAAGAACCCGCACCCGAACCAGCTGACGAACCAGCTGAAGCCGAATCGACTGTACCAGAGATCAGTTTTGACCAATTCACCGCGGTCGAGATCAAACTTGGTACCATCGAGGCTGTCGATATTGTCGAGGATGCGGACAGGCTACTCAAGCTTACCGTTGACCTGGGTGAAGCCACTCCTCGTCAGATTGTGTCTGGTATCCGCGAGTATTACGCTGATCCACAAGTGTTGGTCGGACGACAGTGTCCGTTTATTGCCAACCTGGCACCGCGCAAGATCAGGGGGTTGGTTAGTCAAGGGATGATCTTGGCTGGTACAGCGGGTGATGAATTTGCGTTGCTGCAGCCGTCGGCTGCCTTACCAGCTGGAACGCGGTTGTATTAGTGTCCTGCGTATGGCTATGTTAGAACCATCGGTATTGGATACGCACGTCGAGATGGTCTTGAACACCAGGACGGTTACCCGAGCTCAAAAGCTGATGGGGTCTCGTTCTGGGTTGTGGCTAATCGGTATTGTGTCATTCATTGAGTCAGCTCTACCAGTACCAATTATCACCGATCCGTTTATGGTGGCGGGGATATTGGCCAACCGCAGCCGCGCTGCGCTGGTGGTGTTGGTGACGTTGGGTACCTCAGTGTTGGGCGGAGCTGTCGCATTTTTGATGGCGCGGTACTTTTTCAATTGGTTGGAAGTCATGATGACCGGCAATATGCTAGCGCAATTCCAAAACTTGATTGAGCTTGATTCCTCCAATACGTTGGTAGTGACCCTGGTTGGGGCACTGACGCCAATTCCGTACACTATCACCGCCTGGGTGGTGGCGGTGGGCGAGGGTAGTTTGCTGCTGTTTATTTTGATGTCGATCGTTGGTCGGGGTATGCGATATGGCATTGTTGGTGTATGTACGTACTGGTTTGGTCCGCGTGCGCTGACCTATGCACGACGGTCGCTGGGGGTAACATCGGTTGTTTTGTTTATCTTAGTGGCAGCATACGTTTGGCTCAAACTGTGAGTTGTTGTTGCTGCGTAGTGACGCACATGAGCGTATACTGTGAGTATTACTTATGTTCAGTAAGTTCCTCACCCAAACAGTACCGGCGTATCTACAACTCCCAAGTATTGGGTTAGATATTTCTGAAACCTCACTCAAATACTTATCTCTAGGGCGAAAGGCAAGCCGACATCATACGCTGGTCGACTGGGGGGATATTTTGATTCCTAACGGCGTATTACAACGTGGTGAAATAATCGACCCCGGGCAGTTGACTGGTGTCTTGGCTGAGTGCCAAGCCAAAACGGGTGCAGAGTTTGCCCGAGTTTCATTGCCAGAAGAACGGGCGTATATATTTGAAACGCAGATAAAACGCAGTACTCCAATGAATGAACTACGCAGCCTACTAGAATTTAGGCTAGCGGAGAACGTGCCGATTCCCGCTCAAGATGTATTTTTTGATTATACAATGTTACCTCTGGCAAGTGACCAGGATCATACTTTGCACGTAGCTGTGACCGCCTATGCCAAAGAAACTATCGAGATGTATTATCAGGCCTGTCTCAAAGCTAAGCTCAAACCGATAGCATTTGAAGTTGAGGCACAAGCCATCGCTCGCGCAGTGATCCCAACCGACGCACCTGGTGCGACTATGTTGGTCGATTTTGGCAAGACCAGAACAGGGGTTGGGATTGTCTACAAGAACACCTTGCTGTACACATCAACTATCGATATTGGTGGCGACCAGTTGTCAGTCGCCTTGCGCAAACAGCTGGGTGAAAAACCGGAAAAAGAACTTACCCAACTTAAAAATACGCAAGGTCTTATTCGTGGTAAAGAGTCGCCGTTGGTACATGATGCTTTGATGACCACCATGTCAGTGATTGCCGATGAGTTGGTAACACGCATGCAATACTGGCACTTGCGTACAGGGTCCGAACCAGAGCGTCGCTTACAGCGGGTTATTTTGTGTGGCGGTAGTGCCAACATAAAAGGTCTACCGGCGTACCTGACTCAGTCGCTGGGGGTCGATACTACTCTGGGTAACGTATGGAATAACGCTTTTCCACTTGATGAATTTATTCCACCCATCGACCGGCGTCACTCGTATGGGTACGCTACCGCAGTTGGGTTGGCATTAGCTAACGAAGTCCAGGTATGACCAATTTGATTCCACCAAGTGCCAAAATGGAGGTCGTCAAATTGTATCGACAGCGGTTGATTAGTGTTTATGCACTACTGTGGTCGCTCGCGTTGCTGGTTGGTAGCATGTTGTTATACCCGACGTATTTGTTGATTACCGGTACTAATGCAGCATATACCGAAACCGCCGCAGTAGTCAGCGAGCGTACAGAAGTCTATAACCAAATTGTAGCTGATTTAGGTCGTTCAAATGATGAGGCTAAAACGATTGTGGTGTTGAATCAAGAGATATCACTTTCGGACCGACTGCAAGATGTGTGGTCTGTCAGCGAGCAGGGGATTGAGATTACCAGTGTTAGGATCGACCGTGTAGTTGGTGGAATCGCACCGATTGGGTTAACTGGCAAAGCTGTTAATCGTCAAGCGTTGGCATTGTTTCGTGACCGATTGATGGCATTGCCGTATGTCACTGAAGTTAATTTGCCAATTGAAAATCTCGCTAACAATCAAGACATAACGTTCGCCATTGGGGTGGTAGTTAACCCAGATGTTATATGATGCATATTTCCACCAAACGAGTCACTGTGATTGCTGTGCTGGCCTTTGTCACCATGATATTGGTCGTAGGTTTGTCGATACGCACCATTATGGCTGAGTCAGCAGTGCTGTCAGTACAGATGGCAATGATTGAAGTTGACCAGTCACAACAAGTCGCCCTTACCCGCATTCAAAAATTAGCCCAGGAAACCAAGTCACAACGCGACCAGCTACACTCATATTATTTAGAATCCCAGTCTGACAGTATTGGCTTTCTCAATTATATTGAACAGCTAGCCGGTGAACGCGGTGTTGACCTCACGGCAGTCAACCCAACCGAGGTAGAAAGAGATGGACAGGTGTGGCTATCAGTTGGATACAAGTTTAGTGGTAGTCTGGCACAAGTCGAAGCGTTTATTAGACTGCTTGAAAATATTCCCTACGCATCACAACTGACCGCTATTGAGCTAGAGCGCCAGTCAAGCGTATTGTGGCAGACAGACGTTAGTATAGAAGTAGCTGTTTTGACCTATGAATCAACCATCTGAACAATTCAAGAGTATGACGCGCAAACTACTGCGTTCGGGCACTGGCACAACAGTCGTGTCTAAACTGCATCCAACCCGTGACTGGCTGGTGGGTGTGTTGATCGGCATACTAGCAGTAATGACAATCATCAGTTGGAGTGCATATACCTATGTCAGCAATCGTGACGGCGGTTTTACTGACGTTGATATAGTGGTCGTTAATCCAACCTACAAGGTGATTATTGTGGAGCAAGCCTTGGAAGTGTTTGCTGCCCGCGCGACCAACTTTTCCGCAGTTACAGGAACGGTCACTACAGAACCCGTAGTTCCAGAGGTTGTGGCTACGACAACTGAAATGATGGATGGTGAAGAAGGTGTCACAGCAACGACAACGCCAGCTGCAAATAATGCTATCGAGACCAGTCAGGCAGACGAGGCTTCTCTTGAGACAGACATAGATGAGGCGGCAAATGCTGGCCAACAAGTAGACGCACCAGTCCTGAGTTGGTAGTTGTGTCCCCACTTCGAGTCGGTCACCTACGCAGCAATAATTTCTGCGTTCTGCGAACTTGAAACTATTGTGCTACGTGACCTCGGCACTCAAATCGTCCTCGCTAACGCTGCGGTCGATATATGCGCTCTCTTCGACTCCTAGCTAAAAAGCGCTGCTTTCTTGTGAACACGAACAAAAATAGGCACACAGAAGTGTACCTATTTTTGTACTCGTGTCCCCACTAGGAGTCGAACCCAGATCAAAAGGATAGAAGCCTCTCGTTTTATCCATTAAACTATAGGGACAGGCCATAACCATACCAGAAAGTAGGAAAACACAAAACCGGGTGGAGTTGGTTTTGTTGGTGAGTGTTATGTGAGATGACGTTGGGATGGTTTTGAATATAGATAAGGCTTAAACGAAAACAACACCAGTGGGGAAACTGATGTGTTTCCGCCATTTGGTGCTGGTGTTAATCGTAGACGAAGCTCGATTTACGGTAGAGGGCCGCCAGAAATACAAAACGCTTTTCTCGCTTGATACCAGTTGGCATGGTGATCCGAAGAAAATAGCGGTTGTATTCGCTTGATACTTCTGCGCCCAGATATTCCCTGCCGAGCCTTGCGATGATTTTAGCCGATGGGAATTCAACTCCACTGCTCACCTTACGGTGGAGAAAGTCTGTTATTCCAAAAGGGAAGTGTACGACTTCGTAGACTACCTTCCCTGGATACTTGTGTCCTGATTCAGGTCGACAAGTCATAGTCAGTTCATTAACTAAAAGAACAGCAATCATTTGTTACCTCATGTATGATCTAAAACTAGAAATTACTTTACTACAAATAAAATATCTGTCAAGCTAATGCGCGCTGAGAGACTCGGTCACCTTTGCATCAATATTTTGTTCGACCACTGGTCTCCAAACTATTGTGCGACGCGACCCTGCCGTTCGTAACGTCCTCGCTGCGCTGCGGGCGATATACTCACTTTTTTCGAGTCTCTACGGAAGTAACTTTTGTTACTTCCTCAGCGCGCACGAACAAAAAAGGCACCCAGAAGGGTGCTCGTTTTGTACTCGTGCGCGCTGAGAGACTCGAACTCCCGACATCTTCAGTGTAAATGAAGCGCTCTACCAACTGAGCTAAGCGCGCGAATGTGTTGGTTACAAATACTGCCAGACAGCGGTTATTTGTAGGCACTATCGTACCTAATTTTGCAGAAAAGACAAGCGCTTGGTCACAAGGTATACTGTTGCACAATGATTAAAATGGAAGCGATTGTCAGTGGACAAGTCCAGGGTGTGCGGTATCGGGTGTTTATACAGGATGCGGCTATGGCTCTGGGGTTAGTCGGGTCGGTCAAAAACGTTCCTAACGGTACGGTGCTAGTAGTGGCTGAGGGGACTCCTGACACCTTGAAAGAATTGGTCGAATATCTCCACGAAGGGTCGCTACAGGCACAGGTTGCAAGTGTTGCTATCGAATGGGGCACGGCCTCTGGAACTTTTGATGAGTTTTCTGTGTTACATTAGAACACACTTATTTATTCCTTATGCACAAATCACTGCTTCCACAATGCCTTGGCTTCATCATGGATGGTAACCGTCGATGGGCTACTGACCAGGGCATGCCTAGCTACAAAGGTCACAAGCAGGGCAGCGAAGTCATGCGTGACTGTGTGACTTGGGTGCAGGACGCAGGTATTTCACACGCAGTGTTCTATGCCTTTTCCACCGAAAACTGGCAGCGGTCAGAGGAGGAGGTGTCTTATTTGATGGACTTGTTTCGGGAGTGGCTGCAACAAATTGATGATCAGATTAACGACAAGGGTATAGCTGACCATGAGCGTATCAAGGTTAGGGTGGTCGGTCGGCGTGCAGACTTTGCGTCTGATATTGTTGAAAAAATAAACGAACTGGAAGCCAAGAGTTTAGAATATACCGAAGCCACAACTACCATCTGGATCGCGCTTTCATATGGGGGGCGAGCGGAAATTGTCGAGGCCGTTAACGTGGCGATCAGGGCTAGGCAGCCAGTTGATGAGCAGTCGTTTGGGGATTTGTTGCAAACAGCCGAACTACCAGACCCGGACATGATTGTCCGCACTAGCGGAGAGAAGCGACTGTCCAACTTTATGACATGGAAGTCGGTATATAGTGAGTTGTATTTTATCGACAAACACTGGCCAGCCTTGACGTGCGCTGATTTTGACGACATACTCGAAGAATATGGTAGACGCAACCGACGTAAAGGAACATAACACGGTGTCCGACCAGACCCCGGAGATTTTGTTTGAGACCGATGATGTAGTGGTAATTAACAAACCATATGGCCTCTTGGTGCACGCTGATGGTAAGTCCAGCGATGCGACGGTGGTTGATTGGTTTTTGCAGCGTTACCCAGATGCCCAAGGGGTGGGGGAGCCGGCGACAGATCGAGAGGGTAATTCGCTTGAGCGTTCAGGGGTGGTGCATCGACTTGATCGCGACACGTCGGGGGTGATGATCTTGGTCAAGACAGCCGCGGCGTACGCGCACATCAAACAACAGTTTCAAGATCGCTTGGTGCACAAAGAGTATCGCGCATTAGTGTATGGCCTGATCAATGATCGTTGGGGTACCATCAACCGGCCAATTGGTCGCAGTGCCAGGGATCATCGCCGCCGGTCAGCCGAGCGCGGCGCCAAAGGTCAACTGCGTGAAGCTATCACTGAGTTTGAGCGAATTGTCCAGGGTGAATATAGCGGCGAACCGTTCGCCTACGTCAAACTCTTTCCTAAAACCGGCCGCACACACCAGCTGCGAGCCCACCTACGAGCGGTTGATCGTCCGATTGTCGGGGACGCGTTGTATGCAGAGCACTTGTTGGAGCGATCCAATCATCTGAATCTCAATCGGATGGCGTTGCACGCACATGTTTTAGAATTAATCTTGCCTGACGGCGACAAGCAACGGTTTGTGGCCCCACTACCAGTCGTGCTTACCGAAGCGGTCCAGCGTATTGCGTCCAACTAGGCATTGTGGTAGATTACGGCACATTCAAACGGGTAGCTCCGGGTAATTATTTAATAGACGTACAAACAATTTGGTATGAAAGCAGCAATCACAGGCGTCAATATTTCGCCAGTCAACATGGCAGAACGTAAGGAACTGGTCATCAAAGCCGGTGATACCGTTCGTGTTCATCAGAAAATCCAAGACAAAGGCAAGACTCGAATCCAGATTTTTGAAGGTTTGGTACTAGCGCGTAAACACGGTAGCGAGCCAGGTGCGACGTTTACCGTCCGCAAGGTTGCCAGTGGTGTTGGCGTTGAAAAGATCTACCCCCTATATTCACCAATGATCGACAAACTAGAAATCGTTAAACGATCAAAGGTGCGACGAGCCAAGCTATACTTCATCCGTGAAAAAGTAGCGCGAGAAATCAAGCGACAAATGCGACGCATGACACTTGCAACTATAGCAACCGAGTCAGGTATCGAGGCCGAGGCACGAGTAGCGGCTGAAGCTAAACTAGCTGAGGAAGAAGCCGCAGCTGCGATCGAAGCTGAGGCAGCACAGAAAGCGGCAGAAGAAGCAAAGGCTGCCGAAGCAGTTGTAGAGGAAACTCCAGTTGAGGAAGAAGCCGAAGTCACAGCGGAACCAGTGGTAGAAGTTGAGGAAGTAAAGGAAGAAGCTTCTGAAACTCCAACTGAAGAAACTGAAGCAGACAAGGTGAATGCCTAAAGGCAGAGAAGGTGCCCTGGGATACAAGAAGGCTTAATTCAAGGTACACGTACAACAAAAGTGGGCGGACGCCTAGCTTGAAATGGTGGTGGTGATCAGGCATACTACCTACACTTCGATTTATTTGGAGCGCCTGTCCACGTGGCGGAATTGGTAGACGCGCTACCTTGAGGGGGTAGTGGGAGTATTCCCGTGCTGGTTCAACTCCAGTCGTGGACACAAAGCAAAAAAACAGCGTTCGGCGCTGTTTTTTTTCGTTTCGATCACATCAGTATAGCTATGGACAAATCTTGGTTTTATGCTATTATAATTTCAGAAGGTCTTCATAATGTAAGGCCAAAATAAATAATTCTCACGAAAGGAGAATGTTATGCATATCGTTTCTATTTTGATAACGGCAATGTTTTTGTCTGTGGGTTCAGCAGCCGCGCAAGCAAACGATCCGACGTTTCCACAACCAGGTAGGTTTTACCTGGCCTGTACAGTACCCGCAAACAGTGTGGGTCGTGAATTTGAAATGGCGACTGTGGCTGCTGGGCAACTGACGTCACCACAATTACGTGATCCGTGGTCGTTCTTGCGTAGCCATACTACGCGCAACAAACTACCTCGCAACTGCCGCACAGCGCCACGAATTCAACCTGGTGCAACTTTCTTCGACGTGAAGTGTGTGCAGAACAGAGACGGACTTTTGGTTTTTCTGCGCGAGGTCGAGCAGCCAAGCGGCTACGCCTTTGTAGCTGTTATTGCGGATGTGGATTTTATCTTTGGCGCTCCGCCAGTCTGCCGGCGCCGGCGTTAAGTCAAAATGTAGTCAGTCCTCAAAATTCAAAAGCCCCGCTCTCATCTTGAGCGGGGCTTTTTTCTTTTTTGTATCGTAATTCTGGTGGCTATAGCTCGCAACTTAATCCGCAGTTTTCATCGGGGGCGACACCACGCTCGGGACACGTGCCGCTGTAGTAGCAGGCGTCGTTGGGGACGTTGGTGAGATATGTTGGCAGGGCAGGGTTGTCGGGTGTGCCGTAGTACAGCAGCAGACGGTCGTCATCGACGGGTATATATTGTGTCAGCGTGTTTGTGTACAACTCGTCATTGACGTACAGCTGTAGCTGGTTAGTTTGGTTTGAGCAATACTCGTTGTCGAAGGTGATGCACTGGTCGGTCAGTTTGATGCCAATTGCCCCTAGGAACTGGGCAAAGGTGACACTGGTGTCGTGGATATGCAGCGCATCGCCGTTGTTGTCGTGCAGGTGAGCGTGCTGGTGCAACTCTTGCTGACTAGTGGTCTGGAACTGGTCGCCCGACAAGTCGACCAATGTGTCGTTGATCACGATGTGGAAGTCCGCGTGCGCGTGGTACTCGGTATCAAATGGGTCGGCGATCGGGTGGCTGTCGTGGTGTTCGGCATGTTCGTTCAGGCTGTGTACACCATGCAAGTGCATGATGGTTCCAAGTCCCACACTCAAAATCAGACCACCGACAAAAGAAATAATTTCGGACCATTGTAGTTTCATGGGCGCAGTCTAGCGAGTTTTATACCTACTGTCTACCGTTCGACCGCGGTTGTGTTGGTTGGGGTGCTTCGTGGCTGTGGACTGACGATAAACAGCAGCTCTTGGGTATCGAGTCTAGTTTGTAGCCATAGTTTGAATCCATCAGCCTCTGCGATCGAGATCGCTGGCTGATTGGCGTCGGTGTACAACAGGACGATGGTTTGATCCCCTGACGCTTCGTTGTCGGTACCGTAGGCGATGTCGCCAATGGCGATGTTTTGGACAATTGGATTGATGGCTTGTGCTTCTCGCAATAGTCGAGGTGGGCTGGTGAAAGACTGCCGCTCGGTTTCCAGACGATTTTCGAGCACCGCCAGCTTCTCATCATCGCCACGCATTTTTGATAAGGCTGCGGTCCATTCGGCTTCGGTTAAAGCAAAGGAATTTTGTCTGATGGTAAGCGTCGTGTTGGTCAGGCTAAACTCATCTAGGCGACCGATGAACCCATTAATTTCCGCTTGGTTGAATCGATGTGCCAAAAAAGCCAGCTCGATCTGGCTGTCGGTACGGCTGTATGAAATATTGCGGTGGATAATGACATAGCCTTGATTTTCAAATACTTCGGTAATGAATTCTTCAGCGTTTTGGTTAAAGTTGTTTTGTCCAACAAAAGTAAAAGCTAGGTACACCGCTGGAGTGATAATGATCACAATGATAGCAGTGATCACGTGGTTGACGCGCTTGCGGTGCTCCAGGTCGGGGTATTCGCGTTTAGGAAGTTTTAGGTAGCGCGATACCACCAAAGCTGACAGACAGATGAAAATACAGTTAATCAAAAAGAGGTACAGCGCCCCGTACACAAAGTTCCACTGTAGTGTTGCGATACCGTACCCAACGGTACACAGCGGTGGCATGATGGCGGTTGCGATCGCCACACCAGGGATAATGTTGCTGTGCCGAGCGCGACTGATGCCGATAAAACCAGCTAGCCCACCAAACACCGCAATCAATACGTCAAAGATGGTGGGGGAGGTGCGAGCCAGTAGTTCCGACTGAGCATTACTAATCGGCGATAGTGCAAAATAGATGGTTGAGATAATAATACTGACGGCGGTTAATACCAGTAGGTTGCGAAATGAACGACGCATCAACCCCCAGTCATAGATCGCCAACGACATCCCCATACTAACAATCGGCCCCATCAAAGGAGAGATAAGCATGGCACCGATAATGACTGGAATCGAGTTGATATTGAGTCCAACCGAACAAGCCCCAATCGCAAACACTAGTACCCACACTCGCGCACTACTGATGTCAGAGTCATCTTTGATATTTTCGATGATGGTACGGCGATCTTCGGCGCCTTCACGTAAATCAAGTAAGCGCTTGAAAAATTGTTGTAGAGGTTTAGTCATAGTGCTGTGTATTTGTTCTTAGTATAACAGTCGCCGCACAGCGCCAGGCTGCATATCTGGGAATAGAATGTCACTCGCTTTAGATCGCGGTTTTTTGGTACTCCTTAATCGCGGCGATAAACGTGTCCGCGTACTGCGCGAGTTTCTTTTGTCCGACACCGGTTATGGTTGAGAACTGCGCTTTGGTTTGCGGTTGTTGGTAGGCCATTTCGTGTAGTGACGCGTCGCCAAACACGACAAACGCCGGGACACCTTTGTCGTCTGCGATTTGCTTGCGTAAGTCGCGTAGCATGACAAAACACTTTTCATCAGTTTCGATGTCGACAACCCCTAGTGACTGTGGGGCAACTGATCGGGACTTCCGGGTGCGGACGGGCGTTTGGTCGACATCGGTTAACAGCATGTGTTCCTGGACGCGTGGCAAGTGAACAGTGTCTTTGTTAATAAGAAAATCCGCCCCGACCTTGCTCACCGCAAAAGTGGGATACTCACCGCTGTTCTTTCGGATATGCCCAGCTGCCAATAGCTGCATAAAGACTTCGTTTAGTAGACTCTCTGATTGGTCAGCGCAAATACCCCAAACCGAAAGACTGTCGTGGCCATACTCGATAATCTTTTTTTCCTTGGATCCACGCAGTACCTTGACCACGTGCGCCCGGCCAAACCGGTTGCCGGTTTTGATAATCCCTGACAATATCTTTTGGCTAACTTCAGTGGCGTCGATAGTGTCTATGCTTGACTGGCAGACGTCGCAAGTGGTGCAGGTAGTGATGGTGGGTTTTTCACCAAAATAACTAATCAGGTTGACCCAGCGACACGACCGTCCCTCGGCATAGTTCATCACTGCAAGAATCCCATCGAGCTCTTTTTGTTTCTCGGCTTCGTCGCTGACCATGCTCAGGAAATAATCCAGTTTAATTTTGTCACCAGCGGAATACAGCAGCACACATTGACTTGGTAACCCATCGCGCCCGGCGCGGCCAATTTCTTGGTAATAGCCCTCAAGGGTTTTGGGGAAAGTGCGGTGTATCACCAGGCGCACATCTGGCTTGTCGATCCCCATACCAAAGGCAGTGGTGGCCGTGATGATGTTGATCCGGTCGTGGATAAAGTCGTCTTGCATAGTGGCGCGAGCGTCGGGTTCGAGTCCGGCGTGATACGCTCCGGCGCAGAATCCTTCGCCCTGCAAGGTTTTGGCCAGTGCCTCGGTGTCTTTGCGTGAAAAGCAGTAGACGATACAGGACTCGTCCGGGTGCTGGTGTAGCAGCGATATAATCTTTTGCACTTCGTTTTTCTTTGGTAGAACTTTGATCTCAAGGTTTTGGCGATAAAAACTGGAAACGAATATTTTGGGATCACGCAAGTTGAGTTCGCGAACAATGTCGTCGCGCACGTTTGGTGTCGCAGTGGCGGTCAGGGCGATAATCGGAATAGCAGGAAAGGACGCTCGAAAGGCACGCAGGTTGCGATAATCAGGGCGGAAATCGTGACCCCATTGCGAGATGCAGTGCGCTTCGTCGATGGCCAACGCCCGGACATCGAGCGTGCGCAACCAGTCCATCATCCCCAGCACCGACAGTCGCTCGGGTGCCATGTACACTAGCTGGTATGTGCCGGCAGCAGCCTCGTCCATGCGTCTTTGTAGTTCAGTCCCATCGACTGATGAGTTAAGAAACGTCGCTTTGATACCGTTGGCGGTAAGGGCGTCAACCTGGTCTTTCATGAGTGAGATCAGTGGTGAGATCACGATCGTTGTACCGCCCAGTATCAGCGCCGGCAGCTGATAGCACAAAGACTTGCCGCCGCCGGTAGGCATCAGTACCACTGTATCGCGCCCGCCGCAAAACTCCTCAATCACTGCTGCCTGTAGCGGTCGAAATTGAGTGTAACCAAAATATTTTTTGAGGGTGGTCAGGTGGTCGGACATAAGTAGGGGCATGATACCAGATGTACCCCAAAGACTACGCATTGTATTGTATTAGGTAAGTCTCAATCTATACAACAAAGTACCTACGTTGGTAGGTACTTTGTTTTGTAATAGGCTGATCTTGGTAATTACTCCACCGGCATCTCACCCTCGCCACAAATCCTGGTGGTGATATATCCGATCAGTCCACCAAGCAGTGCTCCGTCGATTAGCGCCCAGTAGGGGGAAGTCAGACCAGTCCAGGCCACTATGTCCAATGACATAAACGGCCCCAGTTCGTCTTTTGCCAACAGTACTAGAATCAAGAAAAATAAAACGCCGACCATCGGTCCACGTAACCACCACGTCAACTTCCACCCAGGGAACAGAGGGTGGTGTGCAAATACTCCCAGTAAACCAATCATCACACTCATCATCATAATAAGCATGACAAACCCAATTTTGAATTCAAACGTGGTTGCAACTGGTACTAACGGCAATATCAACAGAGCCAAAGCTCCAACGATAAACCCCAGCATCTTAGCAATAGCAACCCGTCCAGCAATTGAATGTTTATTAAACATATAGATATAATTAAGCCAATAACTCCTACTTGTTTATACTATATCACCGTTGTCTACCGGAGGTTGGTTCATTATACTGTTCCAGGGATTGAAATCGTCGAGATCAAAGCCGCTTTTGACGATGAGAGTTGGGATGGAAATATCGGTAGTGCTTGTGGAGTCAATATAAATGCAACCGTCACTACTAACTATATCTACGTCCCACATTTTGGCGACGCAAGGCTTCACTAGTTCGGGGTAGCTGATCGAAGCGGGTCGTCTGGTGTTACTATGTATTTTATGGATAGTAAAACAAATCGAGAACAAGTGGTAGAAGAATCTGGGTTGGATGTCAGTCCGAACCTCTTAAAAGAAAAAGACCCTCGGTTTTCT
>Ga0136588_1000449_pt1 | contig 15150 bp, 17 predicted proteins | sample AntRauMFilla1564_FD_104782 | JGI IMG/M metagenome (GOLD analysis project Ga0136588, IMG submission 104782) | Saline lake microbial communities from Rauer Islands, Antarctica - Metagenome Filla 1 #564 | ecosystem: Environmental > Aquatic > Non-marine Saline and Alkaline > Saline | place... | reverse complement strand
CGACTGACGGAATTATCTTGTTGACTTTCACCCCGCTGGAAGGATTGAGCAAGGTTGTGCTATCCTTTCTCCCACGGGACATGAGACCTTACGATCCGGATGATCCCGACAACGACGAACAGGAGTATTGACGATGCCCCCCAAACACCACATCGGGCCAATGAACGATGTCTCTGGTCCAAGCCCGAAAATCCGAAACATCACGCCGGCAAACAGCGACATGGATGACATGATCAGGAAGCTGCGCGTTGGCGGTGGTTCCGCCGCCACCCTGACAGTCTGGGATGCGACCGGAACATCAATCCTGTTCGAGGGCGTAAATGCCGGGGATGAGTTCATCGGATATTTCTCAAGGGTCATGTCCACAGGAACGACAGCAACGAACATCGTGGGCTGGGCCTGACCCAATGGGCGAGATAAGCGGCTCCAAATACATGGTCAATGCGGGCTGGATTGATGTCCCGCACATCACCGCCAAAGCCCAGAAAGACCTGTACGACTCGACGCCGCCATACCTGCGGGAAGCCAGATCGAAGGGCATCCCCTCTCTCGGATCGGGTGCGATCTATCCGATCCCCCTCGAAGAAGTCTCCGTCGAGCCATTTGCGATCCCGACGTACTGGAAGCGCGGATACGGCCTCGATGTCGGCTGGAACGCCACTGCCGCGATCTGGATAGCGCAAGACCCGGACTCGATGGTTCGCTACGCCTATGCCGAGTACCGCCAGGGTCAGGCTCTCCCGGCCGTCCACGCCACAGCAATAAAAGCCCGCGGCCCATGGATACGAGGTGCCATTGATCCGGCATCGAGAGGCAGATCGCAGGACGAGGGCAAGCAGCTCATTGCAACCTACGGTGCCTTGGGCCTCCAGGTCATACCCGGCGTGAACGCCGTCGAGGCAGGCTTGTTCGAGGTCTGGACGGCGCTCTCGGTGGGCAGGCTCAAGCTGTTCACCACACTGCAATCCTTGCAGGGCGAATACCGTCTCTATCGCCGCGACGAAAACGGCAAGGTCGTCAAGCAGAACGATCACGGACTCGACGCCATGCGCTACGCCTTCATGACGTTCGACCGCATCGCCACCGTGAAGCTCCAAGCCCCCGTTGACCAGACCAACGTGTACCGGATGGGCGATCAGAAAGCAGGCTACTGATGTACGATGATCCCGATGAGACCATGCAGCACGATGAGCCGAAGGAGGACATGAGCGAAAAGCTGAGCGTGTTCGTCGCCGGTCTGGAATCGGAAGCAAAGCGCCGGGTGGACAAGAGGGCTCGCACCGAAACCCGGTGGTTGCAAGATTTGCAGCAATATCACGGCATTTATGACCATGATACGTTGAAGCGACTGGAGGAAGGCAGGCTGTCCCAGATATTCATCAACATGACAGCGCCGAAAACCGACACGCTCGTTGCGCGCCTCTACGATCTGCTGTTTCCGACCGATGATCGGAACTTCTCGATCGGCCCGACGCCGGTGCCGGAACTCACGGACAAGGCCGCCGCCGCCGCCGAGAAGGTCTCTGGCCTCAAGGCGAAGGCCGATGACTCCCAAAAGCAGGCAGGGGCGCTGATGGAGGCCGGCAACCCGGAAGCCGCCATGGCTCAGGAAGGTCAGACGCGCAAGATTGAGCAAGAGGAAGTCCTGGCCCGCGCAGATCACGATGCCCTCCAGTCCACGATCAACGAGGCCAACCGCCGCGCCGAACTGATGCAGGCCGAGATTGACGATCAGCTTGTGCAGTGCAGCGCCGCCGAGCAGGCCCGCAAGGTCATCGAGGATGGGTGCAAGATCGGCATGGGCGTTTTCAAGGGCCCGGTGCAGAGCGGCGCAAAGCGGCGATGGATCAAGGACGAAACCGGCACCCCGACGCTCAACATCGTTCAGGACAAAAGCCCGGCCGCCCATTGGGTCGATCCCTGGTCCTTCTTTCCCGATCCAGACTTTACCGATGTCGCAAGGGGTCGTGGCGCATTCGAGCGTCACCTGAAAACCAAGGACGATCTGCGCCGGATGGCAGCGGAGCGCGATGATTTCGATCTGGACGTGGTGCGCAAGATCCTCAGTGACAAGCCGCAGGGCGGCGCACCGAATTACCTGATCCAGTTGCAGAGCATCAATGGTAACTCGGACGGCGATCTGAAAGACACCTATCAGATATGGGAATACACCGGCCCGGTGGACAACGAGGACATGCAGCTTTTGCTGGAATCCTCAATGCCAGAAGGCGAGACGGTCGATGAGATCGACGTTCTCACATCATACCACGCAAAGGTCTGGTTCTGTCAGGGTATGGTTCTGTCGTTCGCCCTGCACCCGCTGGACTCGAACGAGTGCATCTACTCGGTCTACACGATCCGCCCTGATGAAGCCTCGCCGTTTGGCTACGGCATTCCGTGGATCATCCGAAACCCGCAGTCCGTCCTGAACGCTGCCTTCCGCATGATGATGGACAACTCGTCTCTTTCGACCGGCCCGCAGATCGTCGTGACCAACGACATCGTGACGCCACAAGACGGAAACTGGCGTCTGAGCCCACGCAAGATATGGCTGCGGGACAGCACCAAGAGCACGTCTGGCATCCCGGCTTTCGAGGCATTCCCGATCAACTCGAACCAGACCGAACTGGCCAACATTGTCAGTCTCGGCTCCGCGCTGATTGACGAAACCAGCGGTATGCCAGCCATTGCGCAGGGCGAGCAGGGAACCGGCGTCACCAAGACGGCGCAGGGCATGGCCCTCCTGATGAACAGCGCCAACGTCATCTTCCGCCGCATGGTCCGGATCTACGACGACAACGTGACGGTGCCGATGGTGCGGCGCTTTTACGACTGGAACATGCAGTTTTCGGACAAGGATGAGATCAAGGGCGACTACGACGTTCACGCCCGCGGATCTGGCGTTCTGCTGGTCAGGGAGATGCAGGCGACCAATCTGCTGATGATCGCCCAGATGTTTGGAGACCACCCCGTTTACGGCCCGATGATCCGCCACGACGGCCTGCTGCGCGCGATCTTCAAGGCGCACATGGTTCCGTCCGATGAGGTCATCAAGCCCGAGGCCGAATACAAGAAGGCGATGGCCGAACAGCAGGAACAGCAAGACCCTGCCGCCGCCGCACAAGCCGCCCTTGCCGAGGCGAAGAAGGCCGAGGTGGAGGCCAAGCGCGAGGAAACGTCGGCACGGTCTGCGTCCGCAGAACTCGAATGGTCCACGCGACTGCAAATCGCCGAAATGCAGTATCAGGCCGGCATGGAGCGCGTTGCCATGAACCTGAACATCAGCGACGAAGAACTCGCCTTTCGTGAAAAAGAACTCCAAGCCGTGCGTGCCCACAAGGATCGGGCCCTCGCTGCCGAGATCGCAATCAAGCGAGAGTCCGGTGATTCCGCAGGGGGTTCAGTGTGATCCCGAACCTTGATTTTGAGGCCAGACTTGCGATCAAAACCTATGCCGCAGATCGCATAAAAAAACTCCATCTTGCTTTGGAGGCCGATAATCAGTTATCTGAGACCCAGATCATCAGAGGAAAGATCAAGGAATTGCGGGCTCTTGAGGCTGAGGTTTCTGATCCAAAGGCTGAGGTTCTTTCGACCGCGACAGTATCGTACTGACGCAAAGATGGCCGCGAAAGCCGCCAGATTGTCTGCGAAAGTGGACGCAACCCGGAGCCGCCATAGCCGCCCGGACACATGAAGGTGACAAGGAATGAACGTAGCCGCCACCACCACGCCCGAAGATGCAGCGCCCGACGCTGCCCCGGAGGTCGAGGTATCTGACGAGCAGCTTTGGAACGAAATCGCAACAGACGACGGCAAGCCGGAGCCCGAGGAAGTCGCGGACGACGAATCTGAAAGCGCCTCGGAGGAAATGGACGCGGACGATCAGGCCGAAGTTGCCGATGGCAAACCCGAAGCAGATGAAGTGCCCCAACTCGAACGACTGCGGCACCAACTCAAAAGCGAAATGGGACGGACGCAGGCCCTGGCGCGCAAGTCATCCAATCTCACGGATGAAATTGCCCGGCTACAGGCCCTTCTGAATGACAGCAAACCGACAGCGGAAGCGAAGCTGAGCCGAGAAAAGCTGGCCAAGGCGCGCGAAGAATACGGCGATGTGATCGGCCCTCTTGCCGACCAGATGGACGTGTACGAAAAGCGCATGGAAGGCATGTCGAAGGCGAATGAATCACAGCTTCAACGCAGCCAGCGGGAACTCACGGATTTCCACCAGGAGCAGACCGATATCTTTCGGAAAGAGCACCCTGACGGCCACGCCAGCATCGCGGAAAACCGCCCTGCTTTCGATGCTTGGCTCAGGGATCAGACCGGAGATCTTCGTGACGCTTTTAAGGTCAACGAACAGTTTATGGTTGACGGAAAATCTGCCGCATATGTCGTAGCATCATGGAAAGCATCCCTCGCTGACGCGGCCAAAGGAGACGCCCCCGCACCCGATAGCAAAGCAACGCTACAGGCGCGCCGGGACAAGCAACTTGTTGGCTCAAAGTCCGAACGGCCGGGCGGCTCAAGCGCCGTGACATCAGCACCCCCTGCTGATGGCGCGAGCGATCAGGCCATCTGGGATCACTTCGAGGCTGCTGACGCAAAGCGCTCCGCCCGTCGCTGACCTGTGGCTCCTTAATGGAGCGACCCAATGGTCACGAAAAGCACAGACTCTGGCATCAGCCAGCGCACAAACGTCTACGCAGAACGGGAAATGCTCAAGCACGCCATGCCCGTCATGGTGCTCGACAAGTTCGGCCTTTCCAAGCGGATGCCGAAGAACAAGAGCACGGTCATCAAGTTCCGGCGCCCGATCGTATTCAATCCGGTGTCCACACCGCTGGCAGAAGGCGTCACGCCCAGCCCGACCCCCTTCGGCTACGAGGATGTCACCGCAACCCTTCGCCAGTACGGCATGGTTGTTGGCATCACCGATGTCATCGCCGACACGCATGAAGATCCGGTTCTGAACGATGCGACCGTCCAGGCGGGCGAAAACATCGGCCGCACGATCGAGCAACTGACCTACGGCGTCCTTCGGGCCGGAACCAACGTGTTCTACTCCAACGGATCGGCCCGAAGCGCAGTCAATACGGTCATCACCCTCAGCAAGCAGCGGGCGATCACGCGCGCCCTCAAGGCCCAGAAGTCGATGAAGATCACCCAGATCTTGTCGGCGTCTCCGGGCTACGAGACGCGTGCGGTCGAGGCAGCCTACGTCGCCGTTGCCCACACCGACCTGGAGGCCGACATCCGCGGCCTCGCGGGCTTTACCCCGGTTGCCGAATATGGCCAGCGGAAACCGCTCGCCCCCGAGGAAATCGGTTCCGTCGAGGATGTGCGATACATCCTTTCGTCCGATCTGGAATCCTTTCCGAATGCGGGCGGCTCGGCTGGCTCGATGGTCTCGACGGGCGGCAGCAATGCCGATGTTTACCCGATCCTCTACTTCGGGAAGGAAGCCTACGGCGTCGTCGCTTTGCGCGATCAGGGTGCCGTGTCGCCGACCATCATTCCCGTCGGGATGAAAACCAAGGACGACCCCTTGGGTCAGCGCGGCTACGTCGGCTGGAAAACGTGGTTCGCCGCGAAGATCCTGAACGAGCAATGGATGGCCCGGCTCGAAGTCGCCGTCACCGCCCTGTGATCTGATATGGCGGCCCGAATGAGCGGGCCGCCATCCACCATCAACTAAAAGGAAAACGCAATGTTCAAAGGACATTTCGCATCCGGATCCATCACAGGCACCGGCGCTGCTATCAACGTACCTCTGGGGTTCGCCCCGACACTCGTTCGCATCCGGAACCGCACCTCCCGCGACGAACTGACATGGGACAGCGCGATGACCGCGGGCCATGGCACCAAGCGCGTGGCGGCCGGAACGGCGACGGCGATCACAGCCAACGGCATCAGCCCCTACGCCGGCACGGACATAGCCAGTGTCGGGTTCACGATCGGAACTGACACCGACATCAACGTCACAGCCGAACTGCTGTTCTACGAAGCATACGGCCAGGACTGAAAACAGGGCGGGGCTTCGGCCCCGCCTTTCCCTTGAAACCGGAGAGATCAAGATGCCCCTTACCGAACGCCAAAAAGAGATAGTCGAGGCAGCAGGCCAGCTCGATGATCACGAATTTACGGCCGAGGATCGCCCCAAGGTTGATGCACTCAACGAATGGCTGGAATTTCACGACCGAGAGCCCACGACCGCAGCAGAGCGCGACGAGACATGGGACGCCGTTCTGCTGATCGCAGCCGAACAAGGTGCCGCCGAGGCACTGGCGGATATGGCCGAAGTGGATGAGGCCCCGTCCGAGTGGAAGGATATCGTCGTGACGGAGTCCGGGTCGGACCCGGTTCCCCTTTACGTCCACGGCCTCGGGCGATGGAGCCTGAGAGTGAACGGAGATCCGCAGAGCCTGCCGCCCGAAGCGCTCTCGGCCCTCGATGACGCAAACATCAAATACAAGGAAGTTGAAGTATGACCGACGCACCCAAATTCACCAAAATCCCGATTGCCGACGCCTCTGTTGACGACCTCCGGTATTTCGCCGGCACCCACCTTGGCCTCGACGGCATCACCGAGAAGGACACCAAGCAGAGCCTCTTGGCGAAGATGTCGGCTGCGGGCTACGGTCTCTCGATAATCATGATGCCGAACCCGGATGCTGTCGTCGCCGCCCAAGAGGACGAGCAGAGCGGCCGCAGTCGCCGTCAGGTCAACGGTCAGGATGAGGTCAGGATTCGCATCAACAAGAGCGATGGCGCTGGCGGCTCCCGTAACGTCCTGGTGGGCGTGAACGGCAGGATTACATCAATCCCGCGCGGCAAGCCGGAATGGGTTTCGGCGGCCTGTGTCGAGGTCCTGGAGAACGCGGTCGAACTTCAATATCCGGTGTACGACGCCGATGGGAATTTCCTCGGCGGCCTCAAGGAGCCAGAAGCCGTTCCCACCTACCCGTTCTCTTACGTTTGATCGGGTAAGCACATGAACTTCCTCCAACTATGCCAAGAGGTCGCGCGTGAAAGCGGCACCGTATCGGGCGTGAGGCCAACCAGCGTGTCTGGCCAGAGCGGACGCTTGCTGAGCATCGTGAACTGGACGGCGCAAGCCTATGAGATGATCCAGCGCGACCGGCGGGACTGGCGTTGGTTGGAGGGAGCGTTCTCGGGCGATGCCGTCTCGGGCACCAGCAACTACCCGCCAGCCACAATGGGAATTGCCAGCCGGTTTGCTGGCTGGCACCTGAGAACCGATGAGGCATACCGGAGCATGTCTGCCTACCTGACGGCAACGGGCCGCGCAGATGAGCAATGGCTTGGGTTCAAGGAGTGGATGGACTTTCAGCCGGTCTATGAGTTTGGCGAAAACGCAGCCAAGACGGGCCGGCCGATCTACTTCACGATCACGCCGCAGAACGAAATCGCACTGTGGCCGACGCCGGATGCGGCCTACACGATCAGGGGGCGCTACCGCAAAGGCGTCCAGGTTCTGCGCTCTGACGCCGACATCCCCGAAATGCCGGAGGAAAATCATCAAGCCATCGTCTGGCGTGCCCTCATTCTTCTCGGCACCTATGACGAGAACGCCGAGCAGATGCCGAACTGGCTCGCATTCTACAGAGAGCAGATGCAAAACCTGCGCGAGGCGCAACTGCCAATCATCTCGCTTGGCGGCCCGCTCGCATGACGCAAACGCCCAGCACCTTCACTCTGACCGGCGGCCTCGATCTTGTGTCAGCCCCCATTGTTGTGCCTCCGGGGCACGCGCTGGCCGCCTGCAACTATCTGTCTGACGACAGGGGCTACAGTCGCATCAAGGGGTATGAGCGTTTCGACGGAAGGCCAGCACCATCCTCCATCCCCGATCCCGACGACAAGATTGCCGCCAGAGCACTGATCGCGGCAGTGCCGGGCACAGGGCCCATCAGGGGCGTCTGGGTCTATGCGGGAAGCGTCTGGGCGTTCCGTGATACCGTCGCGGGTGCGGGTGCGATGTACCGGTCCACCGCATCGGGATGGGTGGCGGTGGTGACGGGGTGGCGTCTCAACTTCACTCAGGCGACTTCGAGGCTTCGGGAGGGCGCAACGGTCATTGGAGCGACATCTGGCGCGTCGGGTGAGATACGCCGTGAGGTCTTGCAGAACGGCGCGTATGATGGATCTGCGGCTGGCTATCTGGTTCTCTACGATGTGATCGGAACCTTTCTCCCCGGCGAGGAAATCAACGCCGAGAGCGGCATGGCTGTGGCGTCTACCTTCCTCGCAGCCACGCTCAGGCCGGGCGGAAAGTATCGCTTTGTGAACCGCAACTTCTACGGGTCGATCAATCTGACCCGAATGTATTTTGTCAACGGAGTGCAGAGCGCCTTCGAGTTTGACGGCACCACCCTGAGCCCCATCGAGACGGGCGCGACGGGGCTCATCGAGGAAGCCATCGAAGTTCTGGACCGCACGTCCAGTGTCATCACGCTCAGGGATGAGGAAATAGTCTACCTGCGATCGGACTTCGACAGGCCAAATCACATCGCGGAGTTTGCCAACCACCTCTGGCTGACCTACCCCGGCGGCTCCATGTTCTTCTCGGGTGTGGGCGAGCCAATGGAATACAGGGCGGTCGGTGGCGCCGGTGAGATCGGCGTGGGTGAGGAACTGACCGGACTGCTGCCCAATGCCAGCACGTCGCTCATCGTTTTCTGCCGGTCCTCCATAAAATTCATCACCGGAACCAGCGCGACAAACTTCGTTCTTGAGGACATCTCAGGCTCTGCCGGGGCATTCCCAGACACGGTGCAGACAGTCGAGACGCCGGTATATCTGGATGACGGCGGCATCCGTAGTCTGAGCACAACACAGGCGTTCGGAGACTGGAAGTTGGGTGCGATCAGCTATCTTGTCTCGCCACTACTCCAAGCTCTTTTGAACTCAGGCACGACGCCGATTGACTCCGTGACCGTAAGGCAGAGGTCGCAATACCGCATGTTCTGGGCTGACGGAACCGGCCTGGCTGTCTACTTCGGGCGCAAGAGGCCAGAGGTCATGCCGTTCAAGCTGAAATTCAGCCCGAGCTGCGTCGTCGCCGGCGAGACCGATGTGCTCACCGGCAAGGAGCGCATTTTTGCAGGATCTGCCGATGGCTTCGTCTACGAGATGGAGTCTGGAAATTCCTTTGACGGGGCATCCGCTCCGGCCTTCGTCACCATCGCATGGCACCACGTCAGTCAGCCCCAGGTGGAAAAGCGCTTTTTCATGTCGGGGATCGAAGTCGATGCGCCCGATTGCTTCCACTCGTGCGTCAGATTTCAGGTCGAATACAACCGGCCAAGTCAGGCGCAAGGGCAGCCTGCGGGCTTCTTTGCGGACCAGGGAACGCAGCAGCAGCTGGAGATTGGCGACTACGCCGACTTCGACTGGACCAAATCAGCCATGGGCCAGATCAAGGCCGACCTTGCTGGCCTCGGAACAAACATAGCTGTCACGCTACAGACCGACACGATAGATGAGGCCCCGCACTCGCTGACCGCGATGACCATCAATTTCAGCCCGCGCAAGGTAAAGAGGTAAAGCATGGCTTTTCTGCACACACTGACGGACACATGGAACAACGTCGCTACGACATGGGCGGCGATCAGGATGAACGTGACGGACTCGGCGTCGGCCGCAGACAGCGTTCTTCTCGAACTGCAAACCAACGGCACATCAAGGATGCTCGTCGCCAAGGGTGGGAATGTCCGCACAAGTCTTGGCGCTGCTGCCAGCCCGGCGTACTCCTTCATCGGCGACCCAAACACGGGGATTTACTCGCCCGCCGGAGATGAGATTGCAGTCGGCCTCAATGGTGTAGAAGCGCTTCGCATGACGGCGCTGATCAACGATTTTGCCGCCCCGCTTATCGTTCCGCATGGCACATTATCCCTGCCGTCAATTTCGGCAAATGCCGGGCAGACCCATGGGATCAACTTCTTCTCAAACGGGTCGGTCGGATTTATCATCGACGGTGAATTTTCCTCCATCATCGACACGGACGGCACCTGGTATTGGGGCCAACCAGACACGATCGGCCTAACGCCGGGCTCTGGAAATATGAGCAAGGGAACAGCCATTCAGCCAGATGGCACTGTGTATTTTTCCTCCAACGCAAGTCCTGTTATCTCCGTGAACCGAAACACATCGTCAGGCACGATCGTGAATTGGAACCGAGACGGCGTCACGGTCGGAACGATCAGCGTTTCAGCGGGCGCGACGGCCTATAACACATCGTCCGACTACCGGCTCAAGGACAGGGTGGATCCGCCAGACGGGTATGACCTTGAGGTTGAGTTTTCTCGCCTCGCAACCGATCTGACCTGGTATTCCTTCAAGACCGATCCCGAAGTAAAGCGGCTTGGCTGGATGGCTCACGAGTTTGCCAGAACGGTGCCCTTGGGCGTGGTCGGCGAAAAGGATGCCGTGGACGAGGAAGGCAACGATATCATCCAGATGATGGACCAAGCCAAATCCATTCCGCTGATCGTGGCGAGGATGGACATGCTGGTTCAGCAGGTCGCGTCACTCACGGCACAAATCGCTGAAATGCGGGGAGAAGAATAATGGCCATTCCAACCAGACTTGCGCCCAAGAGGCCAAAGCCGATGACGGTCGTGAAGCCGCCACCCGGACAAGGCCAGCCCCCAGCCATGACGATGCCGAACCAAACGGCGCGGCCATCAGGCGGGTTGGGCGCAGCCTTGAGGCCGCCCGCCCCTGCTGCCGCTGCACCGCCCCCATCCGGCACGGGACTCGGGGTTCAGCCTACAGCCAACGATCCGATGTACACCGGGCGCGAGGATGACGTGTCGGTTCTGGTCAACGATATGGCCAAACAGGACAGCCTGCTGATGCAGCAAGCGGCGACCAGTGGCCTGCAAACCGCCAACGATCGCGGCATGGCCAACAGTTCGATGAGTGCAGGTGCGTCTCAGGCGGCGACACTTGACTACATCACGCCGATCGCCTCGCAGAACGCCACCCAGAGCTTCAACAAGAACATGAGCGGGCTCCAAACCCAGCAGGATCTTGTTCTGGCTGAGTTCGATCGAGATACGCAGCAGAAGCTGCAAAGGACGCAGTTGCGTGCGGACTCCAGGCAGGCAGGTCTGGACCGAAACTTTCAGACCGAAACCATGCAGGCCGAGCAGGCTTTCAGTGCCGGTCAGACCGCCGCGCAGCAGGCGTTCGAGGCAGAGCAGCTTGCCGCACAGCAGTCATTCCAGTCTGGTGAAGCCCAGAGCGATCGGGACTTTGTTCAGGAGCAGATGGATTTCGAGGCGCAACAGACTCAGGACGCGCGGGATTTCCAAGCCGCGCAGGCTGATCTTGATCGGCAGATGCAAGCGGCGCTGGCCGAAATGGAGCTGTCCGACGCAGATCAGACGGCGGCAAATGCGATGATGACCGACGCATTCGGCGACTACAATCAGATGTATGCGCAGATACTCGCCAACCCCGACCTGAGCGCTGATGAGCGCATCTCACAGATCAATACAAATCAGCAAATGCTTGAGGACAGGATTGGCTTCACGCAGGATCTCTATGACGCTACTTTCGATTGGCCAGCAAGCCCATGGACCCAAGGGTCTCGTGACAGGGCGAGACCAGCACCATCGAGCCCGTTTGGAGATGGCGGTTCGCGCCCATCCGGGCTTGGGACTGCGTTTGCAACGTGATGATGGAAGGGAATGGCGTCTGAATGGCCAAATCGAAGATCAGAAAGGCCACCTTCTCGGACATTCCGGTGCTGTGCGAGCTTTTGCGTGAGGCATACACGCGGTCTCGCTTCCGTGGAGCGTCCAGTTTCAGCGAGGCTCGCACAAAGGCGATGCTGATGAATGCGATTCAGCGCGACGGCGGCAATAGCGAGGGCAGCATATTCTTCGCAGTGTCCGACCGTGGCGAGCGCGATATCGACGCATTCATCATCGGCATCATCCAGAGCCTCTACCTGATTACCGACAAACTCGAAGCGACCGATCTTTTCTGGTATGCCAAAGAGGGGGCTGACGCCACTTCTGCAAAACGGCTCCTTCGCGTAATGCACAAGTGGGCGGCAACCTGCCCGAACGTCGTCCTGCTGAGACAGGGGAATACTGACGCAATCACCTCACGCGAGTCCTCTGGTCGGGTTTTGAAGGGCAGCGGAATGCGTCTTACCGGAAACATCTACGAGAAGGATATCCAGCGATGAGCGGCCTGGTCAACGGACTGAAAAAGGTTTTCAAGAAGGTCGGCAACTTCGTCAAGAAGGTTGCCCCTATTGCCTTGATCGCAGGCGTAGCGATTGCCACAGGGGGCTTCGGCCTCCTTGCTGCGCCAGGTGCCGCTGTCGGGGGTGCAGCAGGCGGCGGCGGCTTGGGCGGCTGGATCACATCGCTATTCTCAGGTGGGGGAGCGGCGGCAACGGCGGTAACGGGGGCGGTAACGACAGCGCCAGTGGTGGGCGGCGGCGGTTTGCTGGGTGGACTTGGGACTTTCCTGACATCAGAAGCTGGTGGCGCTCTCATATCTGGCGCGGCTGCTGGATACGGAACGCACCTCGACAACAAGCAACAAGAGCAGATGACGATAGACGCAGAAAATCGCCGCAGCGCCAGCTACGAGGGTTCCGGCGCAGCGGCCAGTTTCCGCGGCAACGGGCTGGGGTCAACACCGGCACCGCAACGGACAATGGCGCAGCAGGCACCCAGCACGTCGCCCAGCAATGCGCGGCCATCGGTCACGGCCACGATGCCGACCGTCACTCCACCTCGCTATCAGTACGATCCGGAAACCCGCAAAATCGTCTACTCATAAGGAGCCGACATGGAAAACCCCACCGGACTAGGGATGCCTCTCGCCCCGGCGCAGCCGACAGCGCCGCAAGCCATGCCGACCGAGCAAGAGATGACTTCCGGCACCGTCGAGGCATCGCCCGAGGAACAGGAGATGTATGACACATTCGTCAGCATGGCCCTGTTGGCGCTCTATGACGACAAGATGATGCCCAAAACGGTCGCGCATCTGAAAAAGCAGCAGGACAAGGCTGCGGCTGTTGGTGAGATTGCCGCCGGCATCTTTCAGCGCGTCTATGCGTCGGCAAGAGAGGCTGGCCGGGAAATATCAGGCGATGTTCTGATCAACGCCATGACGGAAATTGTCGAGGGCACAGTCGAGTTGTCCGACGAGAAGGCCGGCACTGACCTTCAAGATGCCGACATCGAGGCCGCGCTCTACAAGGCTCTCGATATCGTGCGGCAAACCATGGATCAGTCTGGCGCCTACACCGATGACATGAAAAGGGCCGATGCCATGGAGTTGCAATCCATGAGCCAGAGCGGCGAGATCGACGCCATCACCGGCGGATCTGGTCGTCTGGCAGGCCAAGAACCTGCGCAAGGGGCAATGCCGCCCGGCGCACCACCGGTGGGGATGTAATATGTCTGGTCTTGGAATGGCGCTGGCTGGGGCCGCACAGGGGTTTGGTGACAGCATTGTCGAGCAGGCGCGGGCCAAACGCGAGGAAGCCTTGCGCGCGGCAGAGCGTGAGCAGGATCGGGCGTGGCAGACAGAGGATCGTGATCTCGGATATTCGGAGCGCCGGGCGGCTGTGCAGCGCGGATTTGATCGGGATGACGCCAGCATGGGGCGCGCGGCCGGTGCCATGGAGGGCCTTTACGGAACCGACCTTCTTGGGTTGATCGACACTCACGAGGGCGGCGCAAACTACGACACCCTGTTCGGTCACTCGCAAAACGGCGGCAAGTTCGACGGTGTGCGCATTTCAGAAATGACGCTGGATGAATTGGCTGAGTTTTCCAACCCAAGCGGCGAGTACGGCCAGTGGGTCGGGGCAAACAATCCAGACAACAGCAGGGTCGCCACCCCAATGGGTCGATATCAGATCGTCGGCACTACGATGCGTGCTGTTGCGCGCGAAATGGGCCTGCCGGGCGACACAGTGTTCACGCCCGACGTTCAGGACAGCATGGCGCGGCACTTGGCCGACAAGAGAATTGCCAGAGGGGGTAACGATCCTGCCGCCCTTCGCCGTGAGATGCGCGCCGAATGGGATGGCTTCAAGAATGTTTCCGATGCTGCGCTGGATCAGGCCATTGCTCAATACCGGGCCGGTGGGAATGCCTTCGCGGCTGCGGTTGATCCAAGCGTGCCAGCCGATGTCAGGCAGGGCCTTGGTGCCGCGCTTACGGGAAGCAGCGCAGACAGCCCCGCGCCCGTTTCCGGTGAGGATGGTCAGTCTGTCACGCCCGAGAGAGAGTTTCGCCCGCTTCCCACTACCGTTGATGGGCAGCTTCGCCGGGACAATCGGTTGAGATATGGGGCGCGAGGGGAAGTCCCGGATGGCTTCGATGAGGGTGACATTGACGAGGGGTTGCTTGAGGCAGTCAAGATGGAAATGGAGCGCCTGACCAACGAAGAAGGCATGTCGGTGGATCAGGCGCGGGAAAGCGCCATGAGCCGGTTGATGTTCAATACGGAGGAAACGCGGTCTGCAAGAGACGGCCTCTTTGGCACTGGCATTGGCGCAAGGGATGCGGAAACAAGAAACGGCGCATTCACCGGTTTCAGTCCCTTTGGCGGATCGGACGCTCCGGCTGCACCGGTAAATCAGCCTGACCCTGCCATGCCGCCAGAGCCGCCAGCCCCGCCGCCTGCGCCACCCGCGCCGCCTCCCAGAACCGGCCTTGGTGCTGACCCGGCGCTCGACACTCCCATCCCTGCGCCCAGAGACACAGCGTCTCGCGTCGTCGGGCAACTGTACGTTTCGCCGACAGGGACCGTCGCGCGCTGGACCGGAGAAGGATGGGAAGTAGTTCAATGAATGATCTGATTTCGGATGACGAGTTCTTTGGCACGTCGCGCACTTTGTCTGATGACGAGTTCTTTGGCACATCGGCCGATCTGAGGAACCTTGAGCCAACGCGAACGCCGCCGCGCATCAGGACCGATCAACTTCCGTTCGACAATGAGACGCCTCAAGATCCTGCCACGGAGAATTTGCCGCAGCAGGCCGCCCGACCGATACCTGCGAGCGCGCCAATCCCGGCCCCCCCGAGGCAGCCTACCAGCGCCGAGCGGTTCCCTGGCACCGGCCTGATGCCCGACATG
>Ga0136588_1000447_pt1 | contig 15182 bp, 9 predicted proteins | sample AntRauMFilla1564_FD_104782 | JGI IMG/M metagenome (GOLD analysis project Ga0136588, IMG submission 104782) | Saline lake microbial communities from Rauer Islands, Antarctica - Metagenome Filla 1 #564 | ecosystem: Environmental > Aquatic > Non-marine Saline and Alkaline > Saline | place... | reverse complement strand
GGAAGACCTAATAGAAGAAGTTGTCTCTGAGCCCATACGTGCAATAAACAAAGATGAAACTTGGCTGAACACTCACTACGAGGTAGTGGCTGCTATGGAACAAGCATTATCAGAAGGCCATAAGAAACTTACAGCGTATTATAACGATGGCGGTACGATTGCTAAATGGAACTTAGCTAAGGGGATAACCAGCAAGTTCGAGGACTTCTACGCAGGTATTCTATGGAATGGGGAGTTTTTGGAATCTATTAATGAATTCGTTCAAGAAGAATTGAGTGAACTATAACTTACTTAGTTTAAAAATCATTAACTTTGAGCTAAACTTAAAATATTCATTATGAAGTGTAAGATAACAGTTACTGGCTCAGACGCCCAAAGATTTAAAAATCTTAGTGATAAGTTCGGAGGCAGAGCCGCGCTGGAAACTCTATTAGAGAATGATGGCACAAACACTATTGACGGATTTATATCTGATGTAGAGGAAGGAAATAGGATTAACGCTTTATCATATTTTACACTAAATAATCTAATTGCATCAGAAGGTCTTTCATCTTTGGATCTTAGGTCTAAATTTATAGAGTCAGACAAGTTTAATAACGCTATGAGAGCAGCGAGAGAAAATCTTGTGGCTATTATGGAAAATAACCTAAGTGAGGAAGAAGTATCAGAAGATAACAGACGTATTGCTTCCAGGGCTTTTGTTGCATACATCAATTTTGGTAAGCTTATGCCTAAGATACAAGCTAGATTTGAAGCCTTTGGTCTAACTGTAAATGAACTTAACCAGAATTTTGAGGAGATTATAAGAAATGAGGGTGAGATTTCTAATAACAAACAACACATTTATAGCCAATCTTTTATGGAAAGAAGTCCTCTTGATTCCACACCACCATCTGTAAAGTTGTTTTTGGCCACGAGGGCTAAGCAACAATTAAATGCCGACGGTACACCAATACCTATTCTTGATGATATAGGTATGCAAGTACCTGTAGATTTTGATGCTTTGTATTCAAGAATTAGTAAAGGTTTAACTGATCTGCACTCTTATGAAGAGATGATCACCAAGTTAAAGGAAATGTCAAAGAATGATGCTGAAATAAGGTCTGTACTTGATACTATGATTGATGGAGATCTTGATAAGCACGGTATAGAGTTTAAAGGAGTTAAAACTAAACCATTTCAGAATGCATTCTTTAGTTCTATGGCTAACACACACTATGACTTTATGACTTTAGCAATAGATAAAGACTATGGATCTGAGATAGAAGGCTCAAAGAAAGTATCTATGTTAAGGACTAATAAAAGATCCCTGGATAGAGCTCTTAGAAATGAATGGGCAGCTAATTCAATGAAAGTTTCCAAATTACCTCTTGCTACACGTCAAGGTCTCTGGGATACACATGTACATAAAGTATTTGACTCTTCTCAAAGTGCAACTACTCCTGCAGAAAAACGTAAAATGAAGTCAGACTTTAGCCTTAAATTAGATAACGTTAATGCTAAGAGTGTGTTAGTAGACGTTTCAAATATGCTTGCTTTATTAGGTATAAATGTAAGTCCTCAGGCAGTTGATATTCTAAGAACTACTTTAAACAATAAGAAGCCAGGTGAGTTTAAAGCATTTGTACAGTCACGATTGTATAATTTAGGTAAAGCATACTATAATGAAAATAGAAATATATTTGAAGAAGAAAGTGGAACTATAACTATTCTTGCTACAGCACAAGCATCTTTATCTAGTGAATTAGGTGTACAAGCTTTTATGAACGGAGAGAATAATATTATTTATCCTATTAATAGGCCAACATTTGCTAAAGAGTGGTTTAATAACATGAAGAATAAGACAGATGTACTTACAAGACTGTCTTTAGATCCATTCTATAGCGGATTTAAAATTGTACAGGATTTTAACCAAGCTGAGCACGGCATGGAGATGATATCATTTGATACTATTACAGATAATTCATCAGGAGTAGCCACTAGTTATTCAAGTTTGGATCCTGTGTCATCAATGGCCTCTAGGTTTAATTTCTTCTTGAATTACGATGCTAAAGGTAGAGTCGGCGCACACACAAACAAATTTGGGTGGTTCCTAGTCCCTACACCAGCAGATAGATCAGGTACTCAAGTACTTAAGATGAAACTTATTGGAGATGGATCCTTAATAAACAAGTATTCTGTATTTAGTGAAGCTGCTGGGTATAAAGATTGGGCTGTAAACTCTGCCAAAGCTGAGTTTGAAAGAATAAAGTTGGTTTTTCAGGAGTATAACTCAACAGAAAATAAAAAAGAGCTTGTTAAAAACTATCATTACACTGAAGAAGAAGGAGTTGAAGGAACAAAATTAGGTAATGGAGGATATTTCCAGAACTTTACTGAGTTAAACAAATTCTTAGTAGTAAAGGATGGTATATTACAAAATATTAATTTTGAAAGTCCTGTAATTCTACAAGCTCTTGAACAATCACTTAATGATCAAATAGCTGCTGATATACGTCATTTAGGGGAGATTGGTTTCTTAAATACCGTTGAGGGACAAGCTGTAGTTAAGGAACAATCGCTTACAGGAAATAACAACAATAGTGATATTTCAATTACTACACCAGAACAATCTAAAATCACTAGTATAAGATCTACAGAGCATGCTAATAACTTGCTATCCAGTGGAGGCGTAGTCACTGAAAATAATCTATATAAGTTTTTAATAAACTCTTATGTAGCTAATCAGGAATTATCTGCATTGTTTCATGGTGATCTTGCAAATTTCACTGCAAAGGAAACTACTATAGCAGATTATAAAGGAGACCCAACCACAGTCCAACTCGCTAGTTATAATAATGCTAATAAAAGATCAGGTCTTGCTTACACTCCTGGGAAAAAGGGTAGGGTAGGACTTGGAGGAATGAATGCTACATTTAGTGTGGCATTTGTGGCGGATGTAAGGTCTGTATTAGGAGGAGATATTTACAATGATGTATTGAATTCTCTTTCAGAAGACCATAGATATGGCAGGAAACAAGCAGAGAAATATGGTAAAACCAATTCCACTGATGGTCAGGGATTAGCATCATTATATAGGTATGCAGATATCCTTAACGGTCAAGGGCTTCTTACTCCTTCTATGTTAGAGACACTAATTGAGTTAGAAAAACAACCTGAGAACATAAACTGGTCCAAGGTAACTGAAAAATTGGTAGCTGTAAAAGGATTTTATCATGCTGTAGAGTTTGATCCTCATTTTGGTAGGGTAATGACAAAGAATTTAAAATACTCATTACTTCCAGTGTTTCCTGCAATGATGAAAGGAAACACAGCATTACAAGATCTTTATAATAAGATGATAGCCTCTAAAGCAGATGAGTTAGTATTTGAAAGTGGTATCAAAATGGGTGCGTATAACCTTAATCAAGTATCTGACCCTACGTTTTCTATTGTTGCTCTTAACAACGAGAACTATCGTATTCCTCAAGAAGTTCCTTATAAGGACAAGGTAGAAGAGAATTATGGTAGTCAAATTCGTAAGTTAATAGAGGGTAATTTAGTGGATGATGCAGACTACAATGGGAGATCTGGAGAAAGTCTAAGATCTATTTACAATCAAGCTCAAAGCTTGAAGATTGAGAATTCATTTAAAGATATGCTTAGAACACTTGCTACTGATGGTAAAATTGATATCGAGAAAGTAGCCAAGAGAATCTTAAGAGATCTTGCCAAAAACCAATACAAGAGTGATTCAGAGTTTATTAACAAAGCTTTAGAAATAATTACAACTGAAACAGGAGCAAAGGATACTCGTATTCCTATGTCATTTCCTGCAATTAAGTATAAAGCTGAATCGGCTATGAATACTATGGTCAAAAAAGCTGTTCATAGATTGTCTCTCCCTGGTTTCGTAGGAGTAGTTTATTCTTCCTATGGGATGGATGAGAAGCAAATAGGTTTTGATAAATCACTTAAGTTTGTGCGTAAAGGTCCAGACGGTAGAACACTGCCAGCTCAAGTAAAAATGAGCCCCCAGTATTTCCTCGGAATCCTTAGAAATAAGATAAAAGACATTACAGGTGAGATAGCAGCTATAAATAATGATGTTTCTGTTAGGAAAATGCAAACAGAGATTGCTAGCATTAGATCAGTTATACAGGAAATGGAGAGAGGTGAATTTGATATTAAAAGACTTCCAGCTAAATTAAGACAGGCAGTCATATATAGGATTCCTACTCAGGGTAAAAACTCTATGTTACCTGTAGAAATTGTTGCATTTACACCTGAGGCATTTTCTACATCTATCACCTTGCCCTCTGCTATTGTTACACAATCAGGTATGGACTTTGATATTGATAAGGTGTATGTAGAATCAAGACATTTCACTTACAGTAATGGGGAATTCTCTGTTGCTCAAAGTAATTTAAGTACAGCAGAGGGAATTGATAACACCATTATAGATGCTCACTATGATGTTCTTACATCACCTCAACATTTCAGTGAGTTGGTGACACCCAATAACTCTGACACATTAGAGGATTTATCTAAAGAAATCTCAGGTATTTATGATGTTAACACTGAAGGAAGAAAATGGAGCTCAGTATCAACTCAGGATAGTTTTAGGGACAGAAGTCAATCAGCAGAAGTTACTTTAGGAGTGTCCTCCAATGCTAATACAGCACATGCTATATATCAAAGCTTAGAAGTTACAGTAAAAAATAGACTAGAAACTTCAAATAATGTTGATCTAAGAAGAAGCACAGAACAAAATGAAGCTAAGAGTAGAGAATCTTCCTATGGACCTAAGATTGATTATGGAAGATCGTGGAGTGAGTTACGTAGTAAGAAAGTATATACTACAGCAAAAGATGGCACTCTGTTAGTAAATACTATGAGAACGAGTAATAGAGAAGGAGGAGCACATGCACATTTTGGAAACCCATTTACAGAGAATATTCTTGCTGCTAGTAGAAATAGTTCTCTTATAAAATCTGACTCAGTTTCAGAAGCTATTGATAGATATGAGAAGTGGATAAAAGGGGAACCTATTACTGGTTTAACTACAGAACAGGAAGCAACATTACAGGGCCATGAAAATCAGAAAAAATGGATAGTGAAGGAGATATCCAATAAAAAAATGACAGCTGCTGTACTTATGTATGACTCATCATTAGCTGGAAGAGGACTTGGCACACATGCAGATGTCCTTCAAAAGGTCATTGCTGAGAATAGTGGCATTAATAATATGACTAACTCTTCTGGAGCAGAAGCTACAAATGTAGTAAATGTTTACTCTTCAGACAGTGAAGCGTCTAGTCTATCTAATTTTGCACCTCGTCCATTTATGTTAGGGGATTTCGTTACATACCCAACTGTAGAACATGCGTTTCAAATGCAGAAAATAGAAGACTCCAGAGGAGTATATTCTGAAGATCAAAAATATATTCTTAGAGAAAGAATGTTAAAAATGACTGCTGCAGAGGCTAAAGTGGCCGGAGCAAAAGTAAAAGGATTAGACTTAAATTATTGGGATAAGAACTCATCAGAGTTACTTAAAATTATTATGAGAGCTTCATTTGATGCTAATCCTAGCGCTGTTACCAGACTGCTTGAAACTGGAGATGCAGCTATCTCCCATAAAGACAGTAGTGGTAAAGAGCAGGATAAAGGGCAATTCTCAAGACTTCTTATGGAATTAAGAGAAGAGTATGGCGGTACTGGTGTAGTGCAGCCTGGTATAACTACACCTACGTTTACACAGGGCGGAGCAACACAGATTAAAAAAGATACAAAACCAGTTGCTACTGATAAAAAGGGTGTTCTTGTCAATGGAGAAAGAGTTAGAACTTTAGGAGAGATTTATACAAACTCTGATAAAAAGAGAAAGATTTCTGATGATCATATTGAGACTCAGACTGCGGCTGTGGATAACCCCACACTGCTTGGATCATTAAACATTAACCCAGCTACAAGAGCAGCTTATTTCTTTATGATTGAGAGTGGTGCCGGATTGAACTATGCAGTTAAATTGATAAATACCCCTATTATAAGGGAATTAATTAGAAGAACCAGAATCAATGAAACTTCAATGGGTAAAGAAGGAGCATTCTCAAATGCTATGAGTGATTTAGCTAAGGAGAGAGGGTTTGATATTGAAAAAGAATTTAACACAGATTCTGATGTTAAGGAAAATGTACTTGATAGAGTTCTTGGTCATGCCAGAGAAGGTAAAATGCAAACAATGCATGATCTGAATATTTTAAAAGCGTACATGACTTTCAGACATTACGGAAATGAATTAAATACTTTTCAGAAAGCGTTAAGAGCAGACGTTATTGGAACAAGACAGACACAAGCGGCTAACATCATTGCTACGCAAGATATAGCCAAGGTGAAAGGAACATACTCAAGTGAGAATATCCCTGAATCTGAAATTGGGTTTCAAGTACAAGCGTTTACTTTTAATAAGTCAAAGTATGATAGTCACTCATTAAAAACATTTGAGGAGTATGGATTACATAAAGCTATAGATATAGTAGGTACTTATGTTGCAGATTCATCCAAAACGTTTAGGGATGTTCTTAGCCAACTAAGAAAAGATTTCGGTGGTCAAATGACTGACAGAGATGCAAGGATAATAGTCAATGACTTTTATACCTACATATTTGCCAACAAAAGAGCACATATGCAGAAACTAAGTGTTATTGCTAAAAACTCTCCTGAAACTGTAGTGCAAATGATGATGGGTGATAATTCTGTAGGAAAACAGGTATTAGAAGCTAAATTGATTGAAACACAAATGGCTAGGGAGGATGTATCTTTCATACCTAATCAGCTTCTATCATACTTGTCAGTTACACCAGACAATGGAAGAACAGGCTATGACACAGTGTCATTTAACAATTCTATATCAAGAGCTTTGTCCACTGACCAGAAGACAATGTTTGCGAATGAATTTGAGAGTTTATTATACTATGATAAATCCTCTAATACAGACACAAACTCGTTCTTTAGAAACCTGGGTGTTCAATTATTTGCATTAAATTTCTTTACAGAGGGATTTTCAAGAGGTATCAACTCATACAGTGAGTTTATACCTATTACAATGTATGAAGATTTTCGCGAGACAGGCGGAGAGAGTCTTGTAGAGTACTTTAGAGATATATGGCCAGACTTTAAGAACACTGCCAATTTCACTACTGAACATTTCAAGAAAATGGTATTAGCCAACAGAGCGCACGAACTTACGAGTTTAAAAGACCTAAGAAAGATGTCTAAAAGTAATATTACTAAGTATTTGGCACAAAATGCAAATGTGAATGTATTTCTCATGAAATTAGGTGATACTGAAGTAATAGGGAAACGTCTTGATGAAGAGGGTAATTATACTGGAATTATTAAGCTTTTAGGAACCAAAGGATGGAGAGTAGATTATCAGGCCGACGGTGCTGTAAGTCAGGTTTTATCCGCTAATAAGGTCCTTATACAGGAAAAAGCACGAAAAAATGTCCAGGAATCGAGAAATAGTAAGTGCTAAACAAATTATTAAAGACATGAAAAAAGTAAATTAAATTATGCTAATACTTACACCTAGTTTTAGGGAAGTATTAGACTTGTTAGGAAAGAATAAATCTTTTATAGTTACAGGATCATTAGCATTAAAACTTTTAGGGTCGTTAGATAGAATTCCAGGAGATCTGGATTTGATCTCTAACGATCCTTCTGTTTTAAAGATATTATCTGATGCATGTAATTTAGACATGACAGATGCATTGGAGATTCCTAGACAGAGTAAATTTGAATTCAATAATGGATTTTCTGTAGATGTATTCAGATACAAAGATCCATCAATAATTCCTGTTGAGACGGTAACCGTTGAGGGCTACACTTTTAAGGTAACTATACCTGAGTTCGTTTTTAAACGAAAGCTAGAGAACCTCAGAGGGCCTATTCAAAAGAAAACTGTTAAAGATCTTATTGACTATTTTGATGATATATTATTAACTAAATAAAATTACACGGCATGGAAGAAAAAGAAATTAAGAACAAGCCATATCCTTTTGACGAGGCGGCTTTAGCGTACTCAAAGCTTACCGATAAGGAAGCTAAAGTACAGGTAGACAAAGTAAAAACCAGAATTAAAGAAATTAAAACTACGGCCGATATAGGGAAAGATCCTAGACTGATGTTTGAACTTCGAGAATTGTATTCTACCTTAGCTTGGTACAGGATGAACAAAAACCGATCTAAATTCTTTCGTCTTAGTACTTTAGGCCCGTCTATGAGGAGGGCTAAAAGACACCCAGATGTTAGAAGTACAGCACGTAGAAAATAGAGTGGACAGGAACGGAAAGAGGTATAAATATATCACTCTGTACTGTAAACCTCGTATGAGTAGAATATTACAAGCAGGTAAATGGAAAGAACTACTTGTTCCATCAATGACATGTGGCTATATATCTTATAAAGTAAACTATGCACCCAGTCAGTCAAATGACCCACAGTATTCTCTAAATGAAGGAGATACTGTGGAGGGGGCTATTGTAAATTTGAAAGTAGAGCCATATGAAATAAACGGAAGAATTTTACATTCTTGTAAAGTGCCTGTATTCTGTTCAAATGAGGATCCTATAGAATTTGAAGTGCAAACAGCGTATGCTTACGAAAGAGCAGGAAAGGTTTTACTTAAAGGACAATTACAATTTGGGGACTTCACTCCCCTTAAGAAAATAAGTGAAGAAATATTTATACCAAGAAATTGCTTGGTAGTATCAAATGTATAACTAATAAATAATTAAATTATGAGTATCAATTTTGATTTCTTAAAAACTGTAGAGTTATCTACACCAGACGTAAAAGAAGTACAATCTCGTGTTTCTTCAATCAAAAATCCTGAGGGATTAGCTATTCGAGTATTTGGCAATGGTAAGGTTTATCCTTCAGCTGAACTTGTAGCAAAGTATAACTTAGAATATCAACCAAAAGGTAGTGATAATGCTACAAATGGTCTTGATGTATTTAATTCTAAGGATTGGAACATGTTTCCAAGCAATGCCCCTCAACATGTAGTATTTATTGCCATTGTTCCAAAGTCTTCCCCTAAGATAGACCTATTTGGTCAAGTAGGATATAATGATGACAACACTCCTAAGAGTACCGTAATGGAGCAAGGTGGTGGATCTTTTGGCAAAGAGTTTAAAGAGATGGTAGAATCTGTTTATGGAATTGAGATCGGTGTTCGGGAATACCGTGATTTTAAAGTAAGCGATGATATTATAATGAAGTCTGAGACTGGTATTTACTTCATGCCTAAAACTGTCACAAGAGGAGCCCATAAAGGTGAAATTTCTGTAGTACGTCGTGAAAACGTATCAGTAATTCCTTTAGTTCCTATGGACTCTGAGTTCGGAGAACCTGACTCAGAAGTAGAAGAAGTTTCTCAAGGGTCTGGTGCCTTGACTAACCCTGAGGTATCTGAATCTCAAAGAGAGTTGTTTCCTCCTGAGAATGATGAAACATCGGGAGATTTTTGGGAGGTTCCTTCTGAGGATGAACTGCCGGTAGGTTCTGGGGAGTGTCCTGAAGATGAAATAGACTAGTATGGCCAAACTGAACTACATTGGTAGGTCAGATTATTTATTCAAGTATTCCTGTAATTCTTCTGCGGAAGAGTTACAGGCTTGGTTAGATGATCAGTCCGTACTACAATTAGATACTGAAACCAACGTGGTGGACTCCATTATAGCTAGAAAGCTTATGGTGGTCCAACTCGCTGACGAAGAGGGCGAGAATATCTTTGTTGTCCAATGGAGTTTCTTGACTGAAGACCAGAAGTTAGGAATCTTACAATCTTTAAATGATAAAACCAAGTTAAAGATATGTCACAACGTGTCCTTTGAATATCAAGTAATGATAAAAGAAGGAATAGTGATGGACAATGTGTGGGATACCATGATAATGGAGCAGACACTATATGCAGGGAATGATGAAGATATGAGATATTATTCTTTAGCTAATGTACTATTTAGACGAGTTAGAGTTGACATTTCAAAAGAAGAACAGACTCAATTTGGTGATGACATCATCACAGACAGTAAGTTAGAGTACGCTGCCACGGATGTTTTGTATTTAGGACATGTCCGTAAACAGCAAATTGCTGAGATGAAAGAGGAGGATCTTATCCAACTTGGAAATGGAGAGTTTAATGAAAATGAGGCTTCTCTTGTATTTGCTGATATTGAATATGTGGGCATGGGATTCGATAAAGAAAGATGGTTAGCTAATATAGAAAAAGCCAAACCTATTATTAATAAAGCTACCCATGAATTAGAAGCTATTTTACTACAAGAGCCCTACCATAGTGAGTGTCGTGCACTTATTATAAATGCTAAGTTAGTAAATGCAGAAGGTAAAGAACGTTTTGTTAAACTTCCTGCTGTGGTGGATAAAGATACTTTCACCATAAATTGGGGCTCCTCTCCTCAGTCCCAAGTAGTATTAAACTATGTCTATGGAGATATAGATAAGTGCTCAGTGCTTGAGTTAAAGAAATACCTTCAGTCAAATGATCCTAATGCACCTAAGCTTAATGATAAGGGGAAGCCTATAGGTGTTACTTCTAAACAATTCACAGATTATGTAGAGTCAATGGTAACAGATAAATTTTTGTTCTTAAAGTTATACATCAATAAAAAGTTTGAGCTCCTTGAAAGAGGACTTTTATCTAACTTTAGAGATAAACTTATAGAAGATAAGTATCTTATACCTAAGAACACACTCACTGTAAATTGGAACTCAGATGATGCTAAGCTTGAGATCTTTAGGTGGTTTAACCCCAAAATTGAGGATGCAAGAGCTGAAACTGTAGAGGACAATATCCACATGCCTTTCTTTCAATCATACAAAAGCTACAATGAAGCACATTCATTGATATCTAAGTATGGTCTAAAGTTTATTGAGAAAAATGTGGACTCTGACGGCAGAGTAAGAACAAGATTTAATACTGTTCTATCTACTGGAAGGGTCTCCAGCAGTGGACCAAATATGCAGCAAATTCCGGCTAATGCTCTACCTAAAGATCGTACCAATGATTATCGTCATTGTTTTAACCCTGGAATTCCAGGATGGGTAGTAGTAAGTGGTGACTATGCGTCACAGGAGTTAGCTGTTATAGCAACTTTGTCTCAAGACCCAGTGTTCTTAGACGCCCTACTAACGGAGAAAGACCTTCACTCTGTATGTGCTGAATTAGTTTATGGCCAAAAGTGGAAAGATTCAACTGAAGAGGGATGTGCATTTTATGCCTTAAACTCTAATGGAGATCCTCAGAAGAAAAAGTGTAAGTGTTTTGCTCATTATAAATTAAGAGATGATGTTAAAGCAATTAACTTTGGATTAGCTTATGGTATGAGTGCTAAAGGCTTAAGTGGTAAGTTAAAAATCACTTTGATAGAGGCAGAGTCACTTATCAAAGCATATTTCTTGTCATTTCCTTCTATTCAAGGAACCCTGAACGCCTTTGGTAATTATGGTCTTATGAATGGATTCATTAGAACTCCAGCCCCTATGAGGCGTAAGAGGTATTTTCCTTATTGGAAAGGTGAAGAGACACCAAAAGGTTTGGCAGGAAAGATATCAAGAGCGTCAATGAATGCTCCAGTACAAGGCTTCTCTGCGGATATGATTAAAATTGCTCTGATACTAATGCGTAGATATATAAATAACAATAACTTACGGGATGTTGTTAAATTATTTATGCAGGTACATGACCAGATTGATGCTATAACTACAAAAGATGTAAGTGAGCGTTGGTCTGTCATACATAAACAGATAATGGAGCAAGCAGCAGAAATATGTCTTAAGAATACCTTGTTAAAGTCAGAGGTTAAAATATCGGACAAATGGGAGAAATAAAATCGAATAGAGACATCATGCAGGAAGAGTTTGCTGACCAGTGGCTGGACAGTGACCGTAAAGGCTCATTGATTCTAGGCACTGGGTTTGGTAAATCGAAAGTGACTATGCTTATCCTTGTGGGACTGTTTGAAAGAGGTGAATTAACAAAGGAATCCAAGATTTTAATACTAACAGACAGTGAACACCTGAGAGATATTAACTGGAAGGAAGACTTTGAAAAATGGGGATACTCATGGATATGGGAACTAATAGTAGCAGAGTGTTATCAAACTACTTACAAGTGGTCTGATACCTCCTGGGATTTTGTAATCGCAGATGAAATAGATTTCTCAATGACTGAAGAGTACAGCAAGTTCTACTTGAACAATAAACTTAAGATGATCTTAGGGTTAACTGGGTTTGTTGATGACAGTAAACTTACATTACTTGACAGCATTGCTCCTATAGTATCCTCGTACACCACTCAAAAGGCTCAAGAGGATGGAATATTGAACAGTACTCAGATAGTGTTTGTGCAATTTGATTTATCAAGAAATCCCACAGACATTAAAGTAGAGTATGTAGGTAAAGATGGTAAGACAAAATCGTTTCATCAATCAGAGAACGAGGCATATGCTTATCAAGATAACCTATGTAACGTTTTGTGGGGTAAAATTGTAAAGTTGGAATCTGACCCTGACGTTATGTTTGAAATCAACAAAGAAAAAGTTCAGGAGTTAAAGTCCCTGAGATACAGACAATCCAGAGCAGTTATGGATAGGAAAGCTATACTCTTAAATGGTATTGCATCTGTAACTATAACCCGTAAAGTTATACACGAGGTGTTAAAGAATCCTAATAATAAGGTTTTAACATTTAGTATGTACACTGCACAATCAGACCTCATAAATGAATGTACTTTTCACAATAAAAACAAGAAAGGTAACACTACATTAGAGGACTTAAATGAGGGTAGAATCAGGTCTGCAGGTGTTTGTAAGGCAATTAACAGAGGAAAGAACTTAGTAGGAGTTAACAACATGATAATGGAATCATATGATGGTTCTGCTACAGCATTTCATCAAAGACATGGAAGAGGAATGAGGTTAAAACCCGATCAAAAGATGTATCTTTACATTCTACTTCCATATTTTCACAAGAAGATTCAGAGTCCTGAAAACAAAAACCAAAAGGCTGAAATCAGGATGCCAACTCAAGCAAAAACTTGGGCAGAGTCTATGATGAAAGATTATGAAATTATCAATCCTATTAGAATCAAATTATAAGAAAGGAGATGAACATGACAGCAGAGAAACTGATTGTTGAACTAATAAGTAAAAACTATGTAGTAAAACTTGGTGAGGATAACTATGTCATAACAAATCTAATGGGTAGGGACAATGAGGAAGAAGAGAAGGTAAAGGAGGTAGTTCTTCCTTCTCCTGCTGTTCTTCTTAGAAATTTTATTAGGGATTGTAATATTCCTTTCAGAGCTAAAACTTCCACTGGAGGGTTTTATGAGTTAGCATCAGAATCTGAGTACGCAAAAAGGGCGTTATACGCCATGTTGTCTTCACATGAGTACAAATATGAAGATATAGTGGCAGCTACCAATGCATACTACACTAATGTAAACATGGCAAGGGTTACTCTTACAAATTATTTTAAAAATGGCACTATACGAAGAGTTATGGAGGAATATACTAAACACTCCGACTCTTTGTCGTTGAGGCCAAAAGCTAATAAAGTATCATTATGAGCACATTTGAGAGAGAAGTTCTTAGGAATGTCAGAGATGCTATGGATGGTAAGGTTATGCAGATCCCTCTACACTTAGATAGAGTAGGGGAAATATTTGCTATTAGAAAGAATGTGTATACTTTAATTGGCGGAGGTACTGGATCTGGGAAAACAAGTTTCTTGGATGATACCTTTGTGTTAAAACCATACGAGCTATGGAGAAAGTGGAAAGATAACACTGATCTTACATTCAAAGTTCTGTACAGATCAATGGAAAGGAAGAAAAGTCTTAAACTTACTAAGTGGGCATGCTGGAAACTGTTCCAGGACTCAGGTATTCTGCTGGACGCAGAGACCCTGCTTGGGTATAGAAAGAGCAAAATCACTGAGGAGACTTGGAAGCTACTTGTAGGTGCCAGAGACTGGGCAGATGAGATGTTAGATTATGTAGACATTAGGGATGGTAGAACCACACCAGATGATTATAGTAATTGGGTGCATGAGTATGCAGTTGATAATGGAGTCTTGTTTCAAGCCGACATGTATGGAATTAAAAGTTCAAAGTATTCAACCTACATCCATACATTTTCAGAGAGAGATTGGATTACATTAAAGAATGGGGAGGAGTGCATAGCTGTGAGAATTACTCATGGTGATGAGACTTTTGTTCTTAAACAAGGTGAAAAGTACTATGTACCAACTAGACCAAAGGAAATAACTATGGTCATAGGAGATCACTTAGGAAAACATTCAAGTCAAAAAGGTTTAACAACTAAGAAACAGATCATAGACGCAGTATCAGAGCGTAATGCAGACTTCAGAGATATTTATGGATATTCTCCGATAGCCGTATCACAATTTAACAGGGCTATTGGGGATGTACAGAGAATGAAGTTTTCAGATGGGGATTTATCTCCTCAAATTGAAGACTTTAAAGATACTGGAAACACTGTTGAGGATGCTGATCTAGTTTTGGCACTATTTAACCCTTACAGATACAAGTCTTATGATGATCATGGAATGTATAAAGGATACAATATTAGAGATGAAATGGTTAATCCACTTGGATACAATAGATATAGACTATTGTCTATCTTAAAAAATTCATATGGAATTGATGATGTTGATTTCGGAATGTTATTTAGAGGAGAAGTTAATGATTTTAAAACACTCCCTAAGGCAAATGATGATAACACAATGACCAGAGAACTTCAACAAGTGTATCGAGAAATTCAAATAGGTAAATAATTAAAAAACAATTTTAATGGCAAAAGCAATTTTAGTGCAGGGATTATCCGGCACTGGCAAATCTACTTCGTGGCGTAATATGCCATCTGAGGAGTCGATGATAATATCTCCTAATGGTAAACAATTACCATGGAGAGGAAGTTCAGGACAGTATAAACCTGTGAATTCAACTACTGGTAAGGGTAATGTTATATTAACTAACAAGTTATTAGAGGTACCTAAATGGCTACAATGGATCAATAAAGCAAAGCATGTTAAGTATGTGTTAATAGATGACTACACTCACTTCTTTAATGCCAGAATAATGTCTCCAGACT
>Ga0136588_1000446_pt1 | contig 15183 bp, 22 predicted proteins | sample AntRauMFilla1564_FD_104782 | JGI IMG/M metagenome (GOLD analysis project Ga0136588, IMG submission 104782) | Saline lake microbial communities from Rauer Islands, Antarctica - Metagenome Filla 1 #564 | ecosystem: Environmental > Aquatic > Non-marine Saline and Alkaline > Saline | place... | reverse complement strand
TGGTCCACTTGCATACTCAAACGGTCTACCAAAGAATGATTTATTTGGATGAGGTTTGCCTGACATGGCTTTTATACCTGTGCCAAATTCCACAAATATTGCATGGTCCGAATCAACAACCACTCTTAATCCACCAAGATAAGATTCAATTCTAATTGATGATGCCAATGAACTACCACCAAGACCATACTTGGCAAGTTCACTCAACATTCTCAATCTAACCTTTGACGCAATTTCATCCATTGCCTCATCAAGCGCACTCTCAATTAAAAGTGGCATGTTATCTAAGTAATTTGTGAAGTTATCCAATGCCTTGAAATCCATAATGTTAATGTCAAATGACTTATTAACTGCCATATCAAAACCTCTTTTCCAAAAGATACTGAAATGAATTTAGTGACTTCAAAACTGTTTTAACCAAGAATGTATATGTTTTATCAAAGTTATCAATTGGAAGTGTGTCGAATATCAAATCATTTTCAGATAAAGCCACTTCCGTAGAAGTAGCTGTGTAGTCAAGCTCTAAGAATTTACCACCACTATCCAAAATGACGATACCACTTACAGGTGATAATGTCAATTTAATTTCCTGTGGTACCGTGTAAACATACTCCTTTTCACCTGTTTTATATCCATCAGAATCCAACACATCAATGAACCCATTGGGTCTAACGTACCAGAGTTGAGTCTGATTTTTATTCAAACTCCTCATTACACCACCACCCGAATAGTCGAGTAAGGTGTTTTTCCAAAGGGAACTATTTGAGATATAAGTGATGGGGATATGTCGCCAGTCTCGTAACTTCTACTTATAGAATTTTCACTATGACCAGTCTGTCCCTCAGCACCCATTTTACTAAATATCTCAATAGCAATTTTAATCTGAATTTTAAGATACTTTGATTCAACTTTATCTGAGTTTCTAATATCACAAATAACATCACTTGCACAATCGAGACAGAATTGCAATATAGCGTCTGAGCTATCTGGATTACCCAATAACTCTTTCAATAATTCTAATTGCGTCATTCAATACCTCGCTTCTATATTATTTCTTATTTTTTTCTGTTTTCTTTACTTCTGTTGATGGGAATTTATAACCCTCATGAAACTTTGACCTTACCTCAGAACTTGAAAGTGAAACATAAGATTTTATTTCTAATGTAACTGCTTTTCCAAAGGTTTCAATCAAACCAAGGGGGCTAACATTAACCCCCCTGAATTTATCACCATCTTGGAAGTAAAGTTTATCATGTGTATAAATAAACATTAAGTCCTCCTTATGATTAACCGTTAGTCAAAAGTCTAGCCATGAATACTGCTTTAGCTGGCATCTTTCGCTCATACGAACCTGCAACTGTTAATACAGTATCAGGAACAGAAACGTCATCTTCAACATCACCCTTGAAGCTAAATCCGTAAGGAACCATTGCTTCTCTAATTCTTGTGTAAATCATATCTACACCACCAGCAGTTTTAGCATCTCGCTCTAACTCAGAAGGTGCGTCAACTGGGGCTTTTGCGTATCTCATTGCACCGTTACCAAGAATATATGTTACATATTCTTTCTCACCAGTAGCACTAGATGAGGTACTAACACCAACATTATCATTGATTATTACAACCTTACCATTGATTGTTCCAATAGGCAAGTTTCTCATAATGCCTGATGGGTCCGTGTACTTAGAATATTCAAGTAACTGTAAGTTAGCCAATCTACTAGCAACAACTGAGTGCATAATTGCTAATGTGTAATCTGTAGCATTGTCACCGTTAGCTTTAATACATGCATCTTCAATACTAGTTGCACCAATCAAGTTAGCATCTGCCACGCTAGCCGTAGCTGTAGCAAGGTTAGTTTTGTGTAAATCCCAATCAGCGTCTCCAGTAATAGCGAATAATGCTTCTAAAATCGCAATTAATCTTACTTGACGCTTCTTTTGCCACCACTTAGCTACACCAGCAACTATTTGTCCCATAGGGTCAGCACCAGAATTGAAGTCTTTAATGAATGACTTTGCTTTCCAAGCTTTCATTCTACCATAGACACAACCCGAATAACTTCCACCAGTTAATTCATCATAAGTGAAATCTGTTACGCCATTATAGTTCTGCTCAGTTCCACCAAGTTCATTATAGAATGGTGTAGTAAAGAAGTTTGAACCGTTACTAATCAATGTTGCGATTTCGCTATCAGCTACTACTGCTCCACTTTCTAAAAGTGTGGTTAATATTAAGTCGGGAGTAGTCTCCCACTTATAGTTAAAAATTTCTTCATCGAATGGAAATTGTAAATTTAATCCTGCCATTATGTTTCTCCTTTATTAGTTTACTTCATCATTTGTTTGTAAACGTCAGGCTTCTCGGTTTTGAGTTTCATCATACCCTTGTAGTCCAGTTTACTAAACTTTTCCTTTGTCATTTCACCTGCATGAGCATCATTACCACCCTCTGCTGGTGGAACTTTCGACAATTTAGCTTTTATATCAGCCTCAATTTGACTCTTAGTTGAAGTATAAATATCAATCAAATTATCTACGTTTGAACCAGTAACATCTGAATCAGCATTAACAAGATTTCCCAATAATTTTGAGTAGTAGCTCTCTGGAACACCTGCTTGGTTCAACTTCGATTTAGCAGTTAAACTGTTATCTCTAACGTTAGCATCATGTTCTCTGGTTTCCAATTCTTTAATCTTCTCAGCCAATCGCTTATCTGCAATCTCCTGAGCTGTCAAATTGGCTTTTTCCTGAGCGTCTTGTTCCCACTTTGATTTGAATGTTTCCAATCCTTTTTTAATACCAGACTCAACTCTCTGGTCTGCGATTTTATCTGCATCTGCTTTGCTCATTAACCCTTCGGTTGCCGACTTAATTGCTTCAGCTTTCATCGCATCTATTTGTTCTTGTGTATATTCCATTTCATCCTCCAATCCCATAATGTGCAAAGTCGCCCATTACATTATTATCTGCTACCTTATTATACAACATTTTGTCACTAATTATTACTAGGTATCCGAACTATTTTCAATACCCTCATCATTTCGTTCGGGTTCTTTAGTTTTCTCAGCCAAAGCCTCAGCTTGACTAGCTAATTCAGCATCTCGCTCATCCCAATAAGCTTTACCTCTAGTAGCATAGTCATTGGTATCCGAAACTAAATCAACTACAGATAATGAATCTTCTGGTGTGATTGTTCGTGTTCCAACAAGCGTAGCATAACTTTGTGTCTTAACCAATAGATTATTATTCTTATTTCTAGTGAATTTAATATCCACTTCCATGCTTGATAAGTCAAATCCACTTGTGTTGCGTAATATTTCCAATATAATCTTTAATGCTCGTTTTTCCGAACGTTTGAAAACACTCTCTTTATTTCTAGCGACTATTTCCAAATCAGCCCAACCATCTCTAAGCTCAACGGCTTGTCCTGTGTCACCACCACCACCTGCTCGATTATCCCTACTTGGAATACCAACCAACGTGTCCAATGTATCTGACATTTCTTTGGAGAATATATGCATACCATTTTGGTCTAGGTTCATCTCCACAGTCTTAATGTCAGACTTTTGTTGAGTGGTGTTTTTAAGCATAATCGCACCAGCTTCACGCATCTCAGCATATGCCTCAGAATCCATCTCAGCGTTTATAAATACCAATAATGCCTCAACAACTTGTTGTACGTCATCAAGTCTACCGTTTTGTAATTCATTAATCGCATCCATAAGGCTTGTTGCAAATTCCCAATCACCCATTCGCCATTGATTGTTTGGATATTCAACTAATGGAACCCCACCAACGGAATACGGTGAAAAAGGAAACTTTCCATCTTCATCAACAATGCCATTTGAATCTGACTCGGCTGTATAAACACCGTATGATGTATATATAAAAAACTTATAGCCTGTGAACTCGCCATCAACATTATACATTGTCCTATAAGTAACCCCTGCCAATGGTGTTTCTGCTACGGTATTCTCATACACCACAAAGGTATTAGAAGGGTCCAATGATTTGGTTTCAAATGGAACATCATCTGAGTTTTCACCATCAGTAAATATTAATCTGTATCCAACACCAGTTATGGATTGGTTATTGCCAATCTCGGTGTCTGTAGCTGACTTATCTTCATAAGCCAATATACGGTTAAGTTCATCAATATAATCCTTGCCAGTAACACCAGCTTGAATATACTGAACAGGCGTTCCTAAGAAATATCCAACAATTGTTCGTGTGATTCGTATTGCGTTATTCATAACTGCTTTGTGATTAATCTCTGGTCGAATAACCTTCTCTTTATCCAAGATTGGTTGTTTCCCACCATGATAATTAATCAAATAATCTATCTCGTTTTTATTACTCATGTGTACTGAAAACATGCTATTAATCATGCCTGCCACAGTACGAAAATCTTTCATCTCATCCTGTGAGTAATTAGAAAAGAGTTGACTTCTACCTTTGAAAGTATTCATATACCTATTACCCTCCTATTTAACACTTTAACTGAATTACCTTCCATATCTTCCAATAGCTGAGCTAACATTGCAAGTGTATCGGGCGCATCATCATGTTTGTTTTTACCTGTTTGTGTCCAACGAAATACATCGGTCATGAAAAGTGCATACTCGCTCTTTGGAGCATATGTACTCTTATCTCTGAATATGAATCGTTTTTTTACCAAGTCAGAATAACTTATAATTTTAACATCTTTATTGTTACCACTAAAGAATATTCTGAAAGTAGTTCGTCCACCTTTTTCTTTAACTTTCTCATCGACACCTTCAGCGAAGTAGTTACCACCATTATTCATCTCAATATCACATCTAGTAACTTTGTGTTCCATCAACTTGTTAGCCACTAACTCTTTCGTTACAGCAGGCAAACCACTGTTATACACCACATCAGCAATATACACAAAGTCTCCATATACATATGCCACAGGAAGTGACACATTATCTTTACCTAAGTTCTTAGAGTCACATACTGATATAATTGCTTCAGGTCGCTCTTTTGGTAAATCAAAGTAATACTTCAACTCATCTTCATTGTAAAGAATACCTTCACGCTCAATTGGCTCTTGCTTGTATAATGCTGAAAAACTTGACTCATCCATTCCGTTTTCCAAATCATTGTAATAAGCCGTTGAGAAGCCACCTTTATAATTGAATTGACTTTCGCCATCTTCATCATAACATGGAATCTTTAAAATCTTAGCTCTTGGATTCTCTTTGTGAATATCCACTAGTTTTGAAATAGGGTCATGTACTGACCAAGGTGTTGCAATATGAATCTCCTTTGCACCATCTTTCTTTCTCTGTCTAGCGTTTACAGTATACTTGGACCATAATGCATCCAATCGAGTTGGTGACAATGCCTCTTCAATACCTGACACCAAGTCATCACAATATAAATAGTGGCTACTCTCAGACCTACCAGTCATTGAACCACCGATAGGAACAAACACAATTGATGGGTATCTTTTCTTAACCCTCAACCAAATCTCTTCACGTTTTGCGTTTTGTCCAACAACAGGTGATTCAGGAAATACCTCATGATACCGTTCGGAATCAACAATCTCAATTACACCATTATAAAATGAAGTAGTTATGTTGTCTGAATAAGAGGTAGTTAATTGAGTACCTTCTGGATACTTGCCAATAATCCAAGAGAGAAATCTGATTCCTGTAGTCGTGTTATGGGTTACATTATAACCGTCTGTAACATACAAATGTTTAGGATTATCAACCATTATACATTGACATTCACCCTTACCAATAAGTTCTATTGAACTAATGTATTTATGCTTTCTAGTAGTTCTAGGAGTAAAGGCTTCTTTTTTCCTACTACAATGAAAAGGATTGACTTCCATATTGAAAGACATTCTGTACACTTTACTACATTTTACTCTAACGTCATTCTTCGTATAACTTCCCATCTTAGTAGACAAAGTAACTCTACCACCTAATGACCTAACCAACTCCATAAAGTCATTTGATAATTTCTCGGAAACTGTAGTGTATTCATTATGTGAATTGTTTCCACAATATCCATCGGTATCCATAAGACCTCTCAACATATCTAACCTAACTTGATAACTCCCATACAAATACTTATTAGGTATAAATTTATCGTGAGAACCACCATCCAAACCATATTCCCTTATTTTAGCAAGAGTGTTAGAGGGGATTGGATAACCTAGCTTATTTCTTTTTTGAACTCTATCTCTTATGTTATAAGTAATAGTATCCGAAACTTGCACCATTGTTTCATCTTCCGAAATGGAATCTCTAACTCTACCTAAAACATCTTCGTCTATATTAGTAAATCTAACACCTTCACTAAGACCGCCATCTCCAATCAAAGCCCCTAATAAATAAGAATCCAAATCATCTTCATCTAATTCACTATCAAACTCAATAGGCTTAACATAATCAATCGAATAATTTTTCCTACTGTCATTTTCAACATATAAATTGGTCATCATTTCGTTTGTTGTAACTACTCTGCTCTTTCCAACCAACCTATCCTCACGAGTTTGTACTTCCCAAAGATGGTCCAATCCACACTCAACCACAGTGCCATCATCAAAAGTTACTGCGTAAATATCCTTGACACCTTGTGGAAACACTCCAGTTACATTATAAGGTAATCCATCCTGTCCAATAACTCTACTTCCTATTTTCATATCTCCCATAGTACTCCATCCAGTAGGAGTTAATATTTTGGAATGAAGGGGTTGTTCTTTCCCTGTCCGAGGGGGCAACATAATCAGCAACACATCATATTTATCTTCCACTTCCATATCATTAAATGCATCAAACATCTCTGATAAATGCTCTTTTCGGTGGTGATAGAATGATTTATTTGGGTCACTATGGTCCTCATCTAGTTCCAAATACTTATTGAAACTGCCAAAATCAATTGGGGCAACCAATCTAAGAAGTTCGACATATAGATTATACAACCTCAATAACTCACCATCATCATCACATACTTCAAACTCGGCTTCAATATTAGGGATGACTGTATCCAAATAATGCCTCAGGTCAACATCATTTACGACATTTGCCATATGTCACACCCCTTTTCGTTAGCCAATCTATAAGCTAACTCGCACTCAACCTCTCCAAATAACCATACCTCATCACTTTGCTCGATATAATAACAAAGAACTTCATCATCTTCTACAGTATCCATAGTTTTGAAGAAATAAGGGAATCCCTCTGACTTCAACTCATCCAATATAATGGATTGAGTGAACTTATCTCTATCAAATATAATGAATACCTTCTTTGAATTATTTACGTCCATATAACCATCACTTCCTTTTTCTTTCCATTTAATCTTAAAATTGGTATCTTACTATGGTCCTGTGGCTCATACATCGCCTTAGCACCATACCCACCAAACTTTAGAAATGGCGTAACTACCAATCTTATAAAACCCTTAATACTAACTGTTTCATTCTTACTATCCACAACAATCTTTGCTGGGAAGTACGATTGACCTTGGTGGTCATGACCAGTTATTAATGCGTCTATTCCATCAATAGCATAACCCATAACCCTAGTTTTGAATTTTGATGCTCCATGAAACAATCCAAATGAATAACTGTATTGCCTATCATGGGACTTTTCACCAACATTAATCTTTACAAACCCTGTGTTTTCCCGATAAATATGTTCCAAATCAAGCTTTGCCATAACATCATACATCATATCATCATCTACTTCTTTACTACTTCTCGCCTCGTGATTACCTTGGATAGAAGCAATTATCTTATCCTTGAAGGGTTTCAACTCACTTGCCAACCAACGCTTTTGGTCACGGGGTCTAATCAATTGCTCATATGAACTTCCAACAGATTTCTCAGTGGCATTTTCCATCAAATCCCCTATTGTTACAATTACTGCGTAAGGGTCATTAATTACCATTGACTTCCATCTTTTCCACTTAACCTCATCAAACTCGGGACTTCCATAATGAAGGTCACCCAATGGATACACATTCACATACTCCCAATCACGAGGATACTTCTTAACGATTAAATCAAAATCACTCTTCAAATTAAATCTCCTTTTCCATATGTTACTTAAAAATAAGACCCATCCAACGGACAGGCTATTTTGCATGCTAATCTTTGGTCTAGCACACTACGACCTACTGGCACCCAAGCAAGGAATCGAACCTCTTATCCAATAGTTTTGGAGACTATCTGTGAACCATACACAATAAAGGTTACTCGGATATGTTAGCATGATTTTGATTAACGTGGTCATGCGCCACCATGCGTTTATAGTCTGCGCTGACTTGGTGCTCCCATTCGGATTTGAACCGAAACTGTATAGGGCTTAAACCTATTGACTCTGCCAATTGGTCTACAGGAGCGAATTTGGTACTCACTGATAGAATCGAACTATCGACATTCGGCATATAAGACCGATGCTCTAACCACTGAACTAAGTGAGCGAATTGGAGGCAGGTTCGGGATTTGAACCCGAATCGTTGGATAATGAGTCCAAAATGCTACCGTTACACCAACCTGCTATAAGAATAATGCGTTTAGGTTTTCCAGTCCAGCCAAACGCATAAAAAATGCTGTCCAAAACAGAGGGGAGGAGAGTCCGCAATTTTGGTTCTACCTTATTATACAATTTTTAGGCGTGAAATATGCCGTAATGTGAAAAAAAAGTTAAAAAAAAAGTTAAAAAAAAGTTAAAAAAAAGTTAAAAAAAAAGTTAAAAATTGTTTTAAAATTACGGGGCTAATTTAGGAAAAGTGTTTGAAAAGTTTGGGAGGTACATTGGGGTGTCACCATAGCACTTACAGTTTCTGGAAATAGGGGAGGGGTGTCTGAATTGTGCAAACAAACGTGAATGTTCTGATTGTTGTGATTGTTTCAATTGTTCTGAATGTTCACACAATGGTGACAATTGAATTGTGTGAATTTTTCAAACAAACAGGTTAATTGATACTACGGCTCCCGTTACAATCCAGATGCACCTAGTTTTGAATTAGTGTAATTGTTCAAACAATTGATACAATTGATTTATTTCTGAGTTTGGAAATCAGTTGTGTAAATTAATCAAACAAATAAAACAATGGTGACGATTGTATATTTATGCATTATGATGCATAGTTATGCATAAAGAAAAAGCCACCTAAAAGGTGACTTAATTTCTTACTTGCTTGATAGCTTGACTAACATTAGTAAAGTGATGATAGGTAGTATCGCCAGTAATAAAATGGTCCTTAACAATATTTTAATAATTATCAATGTACACCCCTTTAGTATAGATGTTCTGTCAGTCCCCTGTCTAGTTGGTCCTGTAGTTCCTGTTGGTCCTGTATAACCTCCCAACATTCAACACATATCTCAGAACATTCTGACTCATCATAATTATCATACCAATCATCACAAATTATACACTTAAACATTGTTACAACCTCCTAATATCATAGATTTGTACCGTCCAATTGTAGTATGTTTTGGGTATCTCGCTTATATGCTTAATGCCTCCGAAAGACTCATAATGATATTTATATTCTTTGTAGCCTGAGAAGTAGTCTTCAAGGTCAATGTTAGGTGTCGTGTTAGCCATATTCGTAAACATTACGCCAATACAAGGATTTAGCAACTTAACAACCTTATCCTTAATGTATTTAGGTAACAAGTTCGGGCTATCATAGGCAATAGAGCCGTTATGGCTGTACAGTAGAGCAAATTGACTGCTACAAGTTGCATTGTTATCTATCCGTATTGTATCAGGGGTGCACCCCTCATTGGTTATGGTGTACCAACCATTAGGACTTGTCCAATTAATCATAATAATCCCCCCTCTTTAAATGAGTAAAAGTCATCATCTCCGATAATAACATGGTCCAATAAATGAATACCTAACAAGGTCCCCGCCTCAGCGAGTCTCTTGGTAATTTCTTCATCCTCGATACTTGGTAACGGGTCCCCAGATGGATGGTTATGTGCTATTGCTATGCATGCACTGTTACACAGTAACGCTCTTTTGAATACCTCTCTAGGATGAACAATTGAAGCACTAAGGGAACCTCGAGACACTTCAAACGTACCGATTACCTTATTCTTTGTATCAAAGCACGCAAGGATTAAAATTTCCTCAGTTTGTCTATCTAGCTCATGTACTACTTTGAACATTCTAGCAAGTGATAATGGACTGGTTACCTTATCATTCAAGCCGATGGTATAATTTTTAGCCGATTCTCTAACTAATTCTATCTTGTATCGTGTGATTCGCTTTTGACTTGTCATTGTATAACCTCCTATAAGATACGGTTTTAAAGGTTAACCGTAAACCCTTGTTTCACGTGAAACATTAGTTATAATTTTAAATGATGTCTATAAAATCCTTCAATTTTCTTGTACTCGGCCAATATATGCTCCGTACAACGTATCAAGTCGATAGTGTCGACCTCACTTACTGATGCGTCACGCTCAAGTATTATCTCCTCGTATACGTGTATTTTACGAGTAGCATCAAACATCCTTAAGTCACAACTAAAGTGCTCATTGAACATCCAAACGTTAGCAGTCATTAACCACGGTGCACTGTAGTGCGTCTCGATAATAATCAAGGTTTGATTATCGTTGATTTTAACCTCTGCGATGCCGTCCAATTCAGATTTTATAAAGTCCAATATCAAAGTTTTTGCTGTGTTTTCTCTCATTTGGTGCCTCCTTTTATATATGAGAACATCTGTTCTCGTTTGGGATTCGTGTTCCCTTGACCTACTTATATTATACCACACTGACAGACCACTAGGTTACGGAATCATTACAATTATATTACAATTATATTACATGACAGTATTCAACTTGTTAAAACAATCACACAAAACACGAACATTCCAATAATTCTGTTATTCATAATATTCACATTAATTCAAACAATTGTGTTTATTCAAACAATCACCAAAAACACGAACGTTCGGATTTTTGGCACTATTCTGAATATTCTGAATATTCACCATTTTTCAAACAATTAAAACAATCACAACATTCACAACAAATGGACCAGCTCACACAATTCAGTATCGCTCTTCCAGGATTTTCCATTCATAGCGTTTGAAAGTAGAGGGTTTGAAAGTTAGCGTTTGAAAGTTGCCAACCATAGAGGGTTAGAAAGTAATATCCCTAATCAGCCCAAATTGCCCCTGTAAGCGATTTAATATCCCAGACCATACCATTACCACCCCTAACCCTAGATATACGCTTAAAACGACCGTACAGGGTAAATTTCGCCTATTTCACCTCTATCTGACCATAACTAACCATACAGGACCATGGCAATTGCCGATTAGCCAAGATATTAACCCTGCGCCAGCGTAATATTACCTAATCATCATAGGGTTAGAAAGTATCCTATATCGCACGAGAATGACCTGTAAGCGATTTTATTATCTTTGCCATAGTAACTGTCCAGATGTTTATTAAAACTTGCCCTACTATGCTAAATTATCCAATAACCAACCAAATGTGACAATAATATTACATTTATATTACATATTCCAATAAACCTTGTGTTTTTCGCTATTCCATGATAGAATAAGGTATACAATTAAAGGAGAGTGACTATGAAAACTAAAAACAAGTATTATAACGCCAATCCACTAGGTAAAGAAACCAGTGATTGCGTGGTCAGAGCCATAACATTGCTATTAGACTCCGATTGGGACACCGTTTACAAGGACCTCTATGAAATCGGCTACCGTTTGAAAGTAATGCCGAACTCAGATGAGGCTTGGAAGTTTTACATGAAGTCCAAAGGAATTGAATACCACGCTTTGAAAGCAGTCAAGGGGCAAAAACGAATGACAGTGGATAAATTCACCAGAACACAGGATTTTCAATCAGGCAGATATTTATTGAAAGTAGCAAATCACCTAGTAACTTGTGTAGACGGAAATAGTTTTGACATATGGGATTGTTCGCACTCATGCGTTTACGGATATTGGACCAGAAAATAGCAGGAGCCTTCGGGCTTCTTTTTTCGTACTCAATTTTACGCATAAAAAAAGACCTACCGAAGTATGCCTTGATTTTAAACCCTTATTCAAATAAATTATTTGACAGTATAATCAATATTGCAACATAAATATGGGATAACATTAATTGTTCATCCGTAAAACTGCCAAACCATAACCATTGCACTAAATTAGCAAGTACCGCCCAAACAATTATAACACCTAATAAATATAAACCTTGTATTAAAAAACGTTTCATAAACCCTCCGTTTAATTTTCCACTAGCTGTAATTTTTTAGACCCAAGCCCAAGTTTTTCAACCGTGTCTTTTATTTCGCTTTCGCCAATTTGAATCTGACTTGAATTATTAAATTCGACCTTTGATGTTTCAATATGCCCATGAGAAGTTTTCATTAAAAAAATATTTGCCGTTGGGTATTTTTCAGCCCTTTCTTGCAAAATTGCTTCCATAATATTAAACGCCATTTTAATAATTTTTGTTTTTTCAGGATGCTTATTTGGGTTATTTTTCCATTCAAGTAACGTGGATTGTTCTACGTTCAGCCATAAGCGCAAAAGTGGCATAGTCGGTTTCAACATTATATCGCTACAGTAGTCGAAAAATTCACCAATAGACCCTGATAACATTTTATTAGTCCACAACCCAGAATAACCTAAAGCTATCCCATGATTCATAATCGGAATCATCTTGCGCAAAGTACCATCTTCATCGGTCACTTTTTGCTCAATTGTAGCCTTAGACATATTTCTTTTTCCTGCCGTTTCTGGTGATGTGTGAACCCCTTTATTTTTAGATTTTTCTGCCATACTATATCAACCTCCAAGATATTATTCCCTACGCTTTATTATACAACTTTTAGGTCCTAAATATGCTATTACACTAAATTACACTAGTGTAACAAAAGTGTAATAACCCTGTAACCCTTGCGCTCACTTGCGTAGAGGGCTGTCCAAAAGACGATTATTACACTTATTACACTAAAAACCTACTGTCATATCTTTTACTACTACTCTCTTACTTTTATAAAACTCTTTTATTGACTAAAAAGTGTAACAAAGTGTAATAAAGGGATAGAAGTGTTGGTATAACTGGGTTTGAAAAATTACACTTGTCCAAAAAGTAGTGTAACAAAGTGTAACAAAGTGTAACAATTTACTCCCTTAAAACAGGGTCAAAGCATTGGGGTTACTTTACTAGACCCTGTTTTGGATTTGTTACAGTTAAATTCTTCCATTTATGGATATTACTCGGTTATTGTCCTAATTATACCATTTCTTACAATAACTAACATGGAAGTAATTAGGTCAAGTAACTCTTCTTTTTCCGATTCTGTTAAATTCTCAATGGAATTAACTCCCAAATTTGTATCTAAATCCAAAGATGAGTCTACTAAATTTGCCATTAAACTCTCAGATGTCACATCTAAATGTAGTAATTTTATCATATTTTCCATTATATTTTCTCCAATTGATATTCATAAACAGCGAATGCTCAATTGACTCTTTCAAACTTAACGTATGGGGTATCATCCTCGTCAATTACCACCCCCACATCACCAACTTTAATGCCAAATATACTATCAAAACAATCTGCTTCAGTCAACATAACTTTGTCCCCAATTTTAAACTTCATTATTCTACCTCCTCTAATTGATTTTGGTCAAATAGGTCTATGTTCCTACGGTCATCAATATGTACAAACGGACAAGCGGAATCTTCCAAAACAACACCTCTCATACCTTCCACGATTCCATTTTCTCTATCACTTCTATCAGTATAAATTACCTTAACTCTATCCCCACTTTTAAATCTAATGTCCATTTTACACCTCCACTTCTAAGTCATGAACATATCTAATAGGAATAAATTGATACTCATTTTCCAAGAATATTTGCCCATTTTGCTCAGTTATTACGCCCTCTACATCCACTCGCAAGTCATCTGGGTATGTTATATTACCCTTAACTTTTAACCCATCCCATACAGCATCTAGCACTCCAATACAGATTGGATATTCATTTCGCTTTGCCTCTAATTTGGCTAATTCATACATTGGTGAGCCTGTTAATAGGGTTAATTGGTCATCTTGGTCGCCTAATTCTACCATTGTGCCAACACCTAGGACCGTACCATCTGAGAATTGCGCTTCATTATATACATATGCAATCATTTAATCTCCTCCTTAATTATTTCTAAATAGTATATTGCTTAAAGCATCACCCAAAACTGTTACATTTTTAACTTTACAATCATATTTTAAATGACTTTCTACAAATTTCTTAGTTTTGTCTTTGTTATCCATAACTACATACACAGGCTTTTTGGAAACTTTTCGCCATAATGCTTCTGTTGATAACTCTATGGTACATTTATACAGCTTCATATTAAAATCATCCTGTTATATTTTATCTAGTTCTTCCAATAATAAATTAATTTCTTCTGTTAAAACGTTTATTGTCATTTCTGTTAATTTGTCGTTTAATCTTTCGCCTAATGAATCTCTTTCGATACGGTACCCTGATTGACCATATGATTTGTTACTGGAAGGGTTTTTATAAAATTGAAGCCTGGTATCCAATACAGTAATATTATTATTGATTCTTTTAAATTTCATAACTCTTTCATTCATGTACTCGTAAGTTTTGTTATCCATCTCCATCTCCTCATACTTGGTTGGTTAAATTCCCTATCTATGTGCCTAGTATATCATCATTTGGACCGTTTGTCAACACTTATTTGGAGTAAAAACACGAACGTTTTTGTTGATTTTGCGATAAACGTTCGTGTTTATTGTTAAACTATCTACAATGTTATTAACTTACTCCCAATTCCACCAACTTGTCAACAAGATTCTTCAACTCTTGGGTAACCTCTTCTGTGGTCCATACATGTTCATAACTGTCACCAAACATTTGTTCAGTTTTTAATATTTTTTCATATACAACTTTATAGTTAAGTTCTTTAACCAGTGTCATATCTTTTCCATCCATATAATGCGCACAATCGAAGCCCAACCAGAATTTTGTAGTACTCGTATTTATTGGATAATTTTTTGAATATCTACCGTACGTTATTCCACCGTGAACGTCTAATTCCAATGAATATGGGTCGTCAGTAATTGATTTTGGAGGGTTTTGCAACCCAACATATCCACATCTATGACCTA
>Ga0136588_1000444_pt1 | contig 15215 bp, 16 predicted proteins | sample AntRauMFilla1564_FD_104782 | JGI IMG/M metagenome (GOLD analysis project Ga0136588, IMG submission 104782) | Saline lake microbial communities from Rauer Islands, Antarctica - Metagenome Filla 1 #564 | ecosystem: Environmental > Aquatic > Non-marine Saline and Alkaline > Saline | place... | reverse complement strand
TTGAAATATTTGATCGCTACGCCCTTGTAGATTTAACCGCTGATTTACCATCAAAAACCATTGACCATCTGAAAGAAGTTTGGTGTGGTGGTCGTCAGCTACAGATGCGTGAATGGGAAGTTCGCGATTCTGGTGGTAGCAGAGGCGGAGACTTCGGCGGTGGCAGCAGAGGTGGTGACTTCGGTGGCAGCAGAGGCGGAGACGGTGGCGGAAAAAAACGCTACGGTAGAGGCGAAGGCGGCAGCGGAAGAGATAGCGCAAGCAAAAGTGGCGGCGGAAGAAGTCGTCCAGGAAGCTTTGGCGGAAAAAAAACGTTCAAAAAAGCTAAGAATGACTAACGCTTAGTTAATTTAGTTTTTATAAAAAAAGGGTGTCTATTTTCAATAATAGCACCCTTTTTTGTTTATTGCCTATTCAAAAAGTCTACCCTTCACAAGCAAAAGCCAATTTCCCAGAACCAGAAATATGGACTTTTGATGGGGGCAATACTGCAGATTCTCCAGCCATTAACTGGCCCTTTTTATCTGCATCAACTATTGTTACTGAACCTGAAATGCACAGCAGTATTCCCATGTCTTCAGTACTAAGTATACTATCTACAGCGGCTTCTTCTTGGTGAATTACGCTTAGTTTGAAATCCTCAACAGGAACAGGATAGTGGTACAAATTCCCGTTCTCTATTTCAGCATTGGTTAATGCAATCTTGTGAGGACCAGCAGTCATGACTTTATCAAGCTCTTCCATGTCTATGTATTTAGGAGTTAAACCACCACGTAATACATTATCTGAAGATGCCATAATTTCTAAACCACTTCCACGTAAATAAGCATGAGGAATACCTGCGCTCAGAAATAGTGCTTTTCCTGGTTCTAAATGATATAAATTCATAAAAAATGGCGATAAAATCGCTAGATCTCCAGGATAAGACTCATTCATAAGCAAACACTCCAAATACGGGCTAAGTACGCTTTGATCTTTATAAGCGACTAGCTCTTTATTGGTAGGTCTGCTTGAAATTATCCGCTCACAAGCAACAACCAACAGCTCGGTTTCCTCTGTATTTTTTCTCATCAGCTTTAAATAGAAACGTTTTAACTGCACATAAAATGCATCATTACTTTCTAGGATAGCTGAACGCAAGTTGTCGATTTCCTCTTCTAAAAAAACTAAATCAAGGCTTTCTAAAAGGCTTAATACCTGCTCTGCTGGCCTAAATCCACACATGGCTACAAATGGTGTTAGCGCACAAATAAGCTCAGGTTTATGATTTTCATCCTTATAATTTCTATTAAATGCATCTAGGGCTACACCTTTTTTCTGCTCGTGTTGATAACCCGAAATAGCTTGTTCTTTATTTGGATGTACTTGAATAGATAGTGCTTTGTCTGCAGATAAAACTTTGAATAAAAAGGATAATGATCTGCTATTGCTAAGTTTAGTGCCAAGATGTTCGGACTTAGCTGTTTTTATCCATTCGTCTAGCAAAAACTCTTTTCCTTCAACATTAATTACTGATGGCGCTTTACTATGTGCACCCATCCAGATTTCAGCTCTGGGTTCATTTTCAGGATTTTCCCAACCAAATAGTGATGTAAACGCGTCTTTGGTTCCCCATTCATAGGTTTGTATTTGATTTTCAAGTCTAAAAAAGGGCTCTTTTATCATACTAATTTGCTAACAGTTTTGGTAGATCGTTATAATGAGAAAAGAGTACCAACTATTATTTCAAATTGAAACCCGTATTTTTCCATGTTTTCCACAAAATATAGCTGAAGGAAGGCCACCAAAAGAAATCGTTTGTAATAAGTGTATAGAAAAAGCCAAAAGGTACAGCACCTTGAAAGTAGTTCACAAAGAAACCAATAGGCCCAAAAATTTTACCCAACATGCCTACTGCAACTATGGGCCAATGCCTTTCAGGGTTGAAAGATGCCCACCAATATCCCAAACCATAAACCCCAATAACCATACCCATACCTTGCCAAATCATGGGGTGGTTTAGGCGTTCCATGCCGGTTAAGTCAAACAAATGATGCGGGAACAATACTACCCAAGCACCCCATAAGATATTATAAATAGCGGCAGATTTTAACCAAAGAGATGAGTTCATAGCGTAATTGTTTAATGATATGGCCTCTATTACATTTTTGTGATCAAAAACATTCTTTAACGCAGTATTATTAGGCCTTTAGACGAAAGAAATATGGGGAATTAGCTCATAAATAAAGCATAGATATTTTTCATACTAGCTATTTAATGTCGTATTTGTGCGTAATTTGATTGACCTATAGTACCTCTAATCCCGATATCAACATGCCTCAAACAACCATTGTAGTAGATTCTTTAGACGATTGGAAACCTTACGCTGCCTCTAGTGAAGTGGTAGAAATGGAAGCATTCATTGCAGAAGACTTAGACACGAGTACCAAGCGTCAAATCATAAATTTATGCAGCGATTACACCTACTTATCTAAAGGCTATTATTGTAGTTTATCGGCTGAATCAAGAGGCTTCAGGGTTACTCCATCTTTAAAGACCTTAGGCTTTCTAAACAGACCAGAGGGCTTAAATGTAAATTTACCTAGCTTGGCTGTACTTAGTAAAACTGTTAAAGCTAAAGCAGAAAATGTAACCGAATTAGAAACTTTAGTGGTTTTTGGCTACGCGCAGGTAGAGCAGTTTTCCCGCTTGGCTAGAATGGCGTATGAGTGGTGCAATTTCCCGATAATGCGCATGAAAATTATACAACCTAAGAGCCTTAAATCTAAACAATGGCGTATTGAAGCGCTTGTACCAGCCTCACTTAAATCGTTAACTGAAATAGAGGAAGATTTCTTTGCATCTGTGATGGAGAAAAATGCATCCGGAATTTGGCGACAATCAAAGCTCAGAAAAGAATCGAAGCTTAGTCTGGCTATTTTAGTTGATCCAAACGAAGAGTTACCGCCTTCCAACGGAAAAGCTTTAAAAAAAATGATGGCTTCTGCGCAAACTTTAGGTTTTGAAACAGAACTAATTACAGAAGCTGATTACACCAGATTGGGGGAATTTGACGCCTTATTTATTCGCACTACCACCGCCGTAAATCACTACACCTATGCTTTTGCGATAGAGGCTAGAAGACTCGGAATTATAGTGCTTGATGACCCAGACTCTATATTGAAATGTACCAATAAAGTGTACCTAGACAGATTGTTGAAAAAACACAAGGTGCCGATTCCAAAAACCAAAATTATTAGCAGAGATCAATACCATCTATTAGATTTGGATAGTATTGAGTTCCCTACCGTGCTAAAGATACCAGATGGCTCATTCTCTAGAGGGGTAAAAAAAGCCTCGAATAAGGAAGAATACAAGCAAAAAATGGACGAGTTATTTAAGGGTTCTCACTTAGTTCTGCAGCAAGAATATTTATACACCGAATACGATTGGAGAATTGGGATACTGAATAAGAGTCCGATATATGCTTGTAGATACCACATGGCTAAAGGGCACTGGCAAATTCTAAATCACGACAAAAAAGTTACAGAATCGGGTGCTTTCAAAACTTTGCCAATGAGAGAAGTGCCACCAGCGGTTGTTAAAACGGCTATAAAAGCAGCATCTTTGATAGGAGACGGACTTTATGGCGTTGATATTAAGTGGTTTAACGACCAAGCTTATGTAATTGAAGTGAACGACAACCCAAATATTGATTACGGCATTGAAGATCAGCTTGTTGGCGATGAACTCTACAGAACCATAATGCTAGATTTCCTTCGTCGAATTTATCAAAGACAGAATGAGCGATAAGGATTTTTTATCGAAGTTAAAGGTTGTTCAAGGCTTAAAGGAGCATATTCCCGAAGCCTTAGGCATTGAAACAGAATCATTCTTTTTAGGTGATCAATTTACTCGGAAAACCTACCTTCGTGCGTTAAATAGGGCTAATTCTTGGTTTGTTGTATTATCACCAACAGATCAAGTTGCGGCCTCTTTTATGCTTTTAACGAGAAAAAAGTCTAGAAAAATTAGGTTGTACTCCATAGCTGTTGCAAAAGTCCACCAAGGAAGGGGGATAGGTTCTTTTATCCTATCTTGGTTAGTGACTTATGCCAAAAATGAACACTTTAGCGGAATCTCGCTAGAAGTAAATATTTCCAATGAGGCTGCAATCAGATTATACCAAAGCAAGGACTTTAAAAAAATGTCTTTGGTGCAGCATTATTATGCTGATGGAAGTGAAGCGATTAAGATGGTAAAAATGATAAAATAAATAAATCTAAATTTGTATTCATTTTAGTGCTTAGTATCTTATATACAATCAGCATATAGTTAGTATTCTTTTATATAAATCAAAAATTTTAGATCATAATGGGTAAAATTAAGCCAACATTAGTAGTTCTAGCAGCAGGCGTGGGTAGTAGGTTTGGTGGGAATAAGCAAACTGAAGGTATGGGCCCATCAAATGAAACTATTATGGATTACTCAATATTTGATGCCATAAATGCTGGCTTTGGAAAGGTTGTTTTTATTGTTAGAGAGCATATGAAGCAGATGATGCAAGAGCAGTTTCTAAATCAATTAGCGGGAAAAATTGAAACCGAGTTGGTTTATCAAGAACTTCAATACTTACCTAAGGGCTTTAATGTACCTGATGGAAGAGAAAAACCATGGGGAACTGGTCATGCACTAATGATGGCTAAAGAAGCTGTTCCCGGAAACTTTGCAGTAATAAATGCGGATGACTTTTATGCTAGCTCAAGTTTTCAGAATATGGCAGATTTTTTAAATACAACAGACGAAGCAAGCAAGGTACACGCCCTAGTTGGTTTTGAACTAGCCCAAACTTTATCAGAAAATGGCGGTGTTTCTCGAGGTATTTGTACCGCCGATAACCAAGACTTTTTGATTGACGTTGAAGAGCATCATAAAATTGAACGTCAGCCAAGCGGTGTAATTAGTGGATTAAACGATCGGGAAGAAGTAAAAGAATTTGAGGAAAAAAGACCTGTATCCATGAATTTTTGGGGTTTTACCAAAGGGTATTTTGAAGATTTAGAAGCTGATTTCGTTTCCTTCCTGAAAGATAAAGGGCACGAAATGAAGAGCGAATTTTATATACCACTTTCGGTCAATGCCGCAATGAAAAGAGGTGATACCAGCGTGAAAATGCTGTACTCTGCTGATAGATGGTATGGTGTGACTTACAAAGAAGACAAGCCTGTAGTGCAAGCTTACTTAAAAAAATTGGTTGACGCTGGCAAATACCCGTCTCCATTATGGTGATAGTAGCATTAAGCCCAGTATATAACCCAACTATCTAAGAAAAACACAGTGGCTAAGTATTTTCTCAAATGAGAATGAAAAACTACTTTATATTACAGCATGCTTAAAAAAATCGATAATGTTTCCCTTCAAGAATACGAGAGTCTAGCCAAGGGCAATAAAGGCTTCATCAAAATATTGCTTGAAAAGGTTATTCGTCAATTAGAAGAGTTTGAACCACTAATTCTTGACGATGTAGAATACTATAAGCTTCAGGAATTAAGAGAGCATACGCATCATTTAAAGCCAATGTTGGCTTCTCTTAGGCTTAACACGGTTCTAGATCTTTTTGAGGATATAAAAAACGATTGCCAAAATGAAGCCTTTGACCAAGAGTTGAAGCAGCAACGCATAAGCTATATCAAAGCGTCTTTTGCTCAGGCAAAGAAGGAACTGCGAAACCTCTTAGACGGATAGGCCTCTGTGCACATTGTGATTAACTAAAAAAAGCCCATAAGAATTGACTTATGAGCTTTTTTTGTGTACTGCGTACGGGATTTGAACCCGTGTTACCGCCGTGAAAGGGCAGCGTCCTAGACCCCTAGACGAACGCAGCGTTCTAGAGTACTGCGTACGGGATTTGAACCCGTGTTACCGCCGTGAAAGGGCAGCGTCCTGGACCCCTAGACGAACGCAGCGGGGAATCTCCTGTAAGGGAAATAAAAGTAAGAAAAAGAGCTTTTGCTGGTATCTTTCGATTCTAGCAAAGAACCGTAATATACGAACAAGAAATTATTAAACACAACAATATCAAAAAAATGGGAGCCTGGTGGGGTTCGAACCCACGGCCTCCGGCACCACAAACCAGCGCTCTAACCAACTGAGCTACAAGCTCCATAAATTTGAAAGTGTTCTGCTGAGGCGACAAGCGGATTTGAACCGCTGTACGAGGTTTTGCAGACCTCTGCCTAACCGCTCGGCCATGTCGCCTAATTGCAAGACTGCAAATATAAGTTTCTACTAAGTAACAAGCAATATGGTGGTTGAAATATTATGTATTAAATCCTTGGTGCCCAAGAAAAGTATTAAAGTAAAAGAAAGCTAAATAATCCATAAGCCAACCTATTTTTTGAATTTTACCATAAAATGCTGCTAAAACCCTATAAATTGAGCTTTCGCTATTCATTAGTATTTTAGTCAGACAGCAAAGGTATTAAATGAGCGTTTTTTTTAATACGTTACCTATTGAATATTTAACCCTAATATTTGAATGGTTGCTTTAATTGCTCTCTTCACGCTTTTTGTAGTTATCACCTCATGGATGCTTTATAGCAGTGTGATTGCCGAGCAGAAAGATAAATCAGTAGACTTGAAGTCTGAACGGGATGCACAAAGAGCCGCTATGAGTGCAAAGCGTCCACGTCTGAGTTTGCCTAAACCAGCTTCAAGAGGATTCGAAGAATGGCTGATGAACCCTTCAATGCCACTTCGCTTAGTAGTTAAGGGTCTACGACAAGAGCATACAGAGAACTTGCACAGATGGCTTAACGACGAGCAGTCTTTTTTTGTAACAAAAGAGCGAAGAGAGAAAATTTTGAACCTTTTTGGACATAATGGTGCTGGGTTCCCAGATTTGGAAGCCTACTTAGTTAGCCATGGCAGTAAGGTTCGCGATTTAGTATCTCAAAAAGAGGCAACTTCCGAAGGTTGGGACATTCTTCCACCTATTGAACAGACCGTGAAACAAAAAAGCTGGTTTTCTGAGGTGCAAAGTGAGCTTGACGAAGCTGTTTGCATGGATATTTCCAAATTTCAGCCGCTAAATGAAGCCCAAAAAGCTAAAGCTGCTGCCTTCAATAAACGGTTTGGATTTCAAAATTTGCGATTTTATGCCACCATAGAAGATATTGGGGTTCCCAAACAAGTAGAAATGAATGCTGACGCTAAGGCAGCTTATGAGCAGCTCTATCAAGTTGGTTTGGCCAAAAAAGGTCAGGACATTCGTATTGAAGATTATTTAGATACTTATAGTCTCAAGCAACTATCTGATTTGGCCGTTACCAATAACGGAATTTTTAACAGTAAAGAAGACGCAATTAATTACTTAATTCAAGATGTGTTAAGCATGGAGCAGATACAGAAAAAAATCAACATCAAAACAATTTATCAGTCCATTCCAATAGAGCAGGTTGTTGAGGATATTGATACAGAGGCACTCGTATTGTATAGTAATTATTATGTGACGCTCACAGACCTGTTCATATCAACTTATCAGAATGGAATGATGGCTCAATTATTCAAGTATGATTATGAAGAGAGCAACGCCAAGTATAAATTTGATGTGAAAAGAAATAACTCAGTTTGTCTCAATAGCTGCAAAAAAGCTAAACTAATGGCAGACAAAACTTATAGATACGGCGAACTCCCTGACTTACCCGTTCATTATGGCTGCACTTGTGTTTTCAGTGAACATGTGAAGGGGTGATAGTACTGAATCGATAGCTAAGGTTTGAGCTTATAGGTGTCGCTTCGCTCAGGTTTGATTGGGAATACTCACTTCGCTCGTGGGACTTCTAGATTATGCGATTATACGAGAATGACGAAGGTATGAAATGATGCTATCGCAGGCATAGAGCCATAGAAATTTTTCTCTTTTTAAAACGTAAAGCCTAACCGCAGATGTAAATTGAAAATGATTCCCCTATCACTTCTACGGAAATCAAGCGCTCTTTTGATGGTATAATTATACCCAAGACCAATGCCTGTTTCAAAAGTAAAGTGATTGCCAATGTCTCTTCGTATTCCAAATGTAGGAACCATAGAAATACTACTATAAACAACGTTTTCAGTAGACCTTGAAATAGTAAACCAATCTGGATGATAACTTGTGGCAAGTGCAATGAAGCTGCTACGATTGCCGCGAATTTTACCGGATCTTTTTAGACTATCACCAAAATTAAAATAAAATCTTGGCTCAAGTCTAAACACGGGAGCGTATAGATACTGAATTCTATCAGAAGTGCGCTCTTTGTACTGTAGGCCATCTAAACCAACTTCAGTACGCAAAACGGTGTTACCTGCAATTTTGGCCTCAGTATGTGCCCAAACTCCACTTATCCAAGCTTGTATACCATAAGTAAACTGCTCAATATCTTGACTTTGCGCTACAAAGGTAAATCCGCATAAGACGGCTGTTAAAAAAGTTTTCTTCATTAACCAAAGTATGGTATTTATAAGCAAACGATTAGGGCGAAATGGGAAATTATGAAATGGGAAATTGGGAAAAGAGAAAACCGACCAAAAGTGTCATTCCCCAACCAACCCATCGACAAGCTCAGGAACCACGAGGTGAGTGCAGGGAATCCGTTTTAAGATATTGGTTTTTATTGGTATGCGATTATACGAGAAGGCGATTATCTGATTAGGGGGAAATGGGAAGTCTACGGTCTGTTCCTGATTTTGGTCGACAGTTTTTGCGTTAAAATAGTTTTATTCCTGAACTTGCCCTTTGCTAACTTTGCAATTTTCCCTGATGCTACGATTCGGTTTAGGGCTTTGATAACTTAAAGCCTTCGGGATGCTTGCAAAATACGTTAGCTATTTAATTTTCCGGTTCTGCTGCCATTAGAAGATCTGTATCAGGATTGATTTTGTATTCCTTGGTTTTTGAAAATTCACTTGCCATCATTTTCGCTTGTTCTATTACTGTTTCCGTGGCTTTTATTTCCATATCTGGTGGGTAACCGTGTTTTCTTAGAATCTTTTTAACTGCTATTCGCATTTTGGCTTGCACGTTTTCTCTAACTGTCCAATCTATACTGCTGTTTTTACGAATGGTATCTACTAATTCTCGGGCGATATGTCTTAATATTTCATCCCCTAATACTGCTACCGCACTGTCGTTTACTTCTAATGCTGAGTAAAAGGCAAATTCTCTGAAATCAAGTCCTAAATCTGCTCCTTTACGGTCTGCTTCTTTTATCTCTTTTGCAAGATTTATGAGTTCTTCAATTACTTGTGATGATGTTATCAAGTTGTTTTGATAGCTGCGTACTGCATTTTCTATCATTTCAGAAAACCTCTTGGATTGTTGCCTGTGTGTCGGCAAAAACCAAATGTCCTATTTGTGCGGTTGGCTTTTTTTCAGCATGGTACATAACGTCTAAGCTAAGAAACGTGTCCCGAAGGGCATGTTTTTTTGGGTTTTGTTGTGGTGTCGTATTTATTTCAATTTGTCTGGCTTTTCTCCAAGTTTTTTAGGTTCTGAGTTGACTCTTCTTTCTAACTTTTTAATATCTTCTTCAGCAGGAAGTTCTTCGGGCTTAATTCCCCTCTTCTTCAAAATATCTCTTACACCTCTGTTGTTTGTTATGTGTTCAGCAGAAATTTGTCTTTCTGACAGCAGCCCTTTTTCTTTCGTATTAAATACGGTTATTTCTGTTGCAAAGTCTTTTGCTTTTACGGTAATTGTAGGCAGAAAATCTGCTAAGGCTCTTCCTTTTGGCACTCCAAGCAAATTTTTCATTTGCTGTGTTGATTTACCAAAAAGAGCTTGGTCACCTTTACTTCGTATAAGTCCAAAATTCTTATCGTTTCCTGTTTTTTCATAAATCAATTCTGAAAGTTCCTTTTCAGATAAAGTCAATTTTTGCCTTGCTTGAAGTCGTTCCCAATCTTTAATTCTTTTTTCAATTACTTCAAGTTTTCTGGTCTGAACAGCAAAATAATTCTGTGCAAATGCTATTTGTTCTTTTCTTGGGTCTCCATTTTGGGCAATAAGATAACAAGCGTACCTTGTCAACGTGATATCCTCAATTTCCCTTTCACTACCCGACCCAAGTTGAACCATTTTGTTGACGTCAACAAAATGGTCAGAAATATTATTTCCCGTAGCTTCACAAGACGTTTTAGCCTTTATAATTACCTTCTGAAAACTTCTCCATTCAGAATAGCCTAATAAATGCTGGATATCTCTTGCAAACCAAAATTCAATTCCATTTTCAGTTGTTTGCGAGTGGTCTTCAAAATTGTTCGAGAGAGATTTAATTATATCTGATTTCATCTTATATAGATAGCTGGTTTAAAGGTTTTTATCAAGTGCTTTATTAAACAGCTTTTCCAATTTGTCTTGAAGCCCTTTTGGTGGATATGCGTGCAATGTTCCAATTGCCACTAAAAAACAACCTGAAATAGAAAGAATCTAGTTTGGAACTGTTTGGGTCATATTTATTCCGTCCATTCGATATGTTATTTCTTCTACAAAACCTGGCATTAAAGAAATAACACACGCAACTAAACCTAAAACACCGATTAAAATTGAAACGTAGAAGTGAGTTCTCCACCAAGTATTTAGTTTAGAGTTAAGTCGGATTGGAAGTCCAACAAGTCCGCAAAAAATTACTGTCAAAATTGACATTAGAATCGCAAAAATTGGTTGGAACAAAGTCAGTCCAACGAAATTAGTAATTCCGCCTTGGTAGTCGAACATTGCAAATGGCATATACAGAATAAAAATCGTTCCAATTGTCAGTCCGATTTAAAATAAAATTGTCGCTATTTTGATTATTCTGTTCAATTTAGTTTGTCTGTTTTAAATGCCCCATAACGTCTCGGCTATGGTTAGTAAGGGATTAAAAAGCAATTAATTTCCGATTAAGCACATAGCCAAAACTTTTTATTTTTTTTTATCTTTTTCTATTTTAAAGCCAAATAAAAAGATTTGGCGGATTCGGTTTAAAGCTCGAAAATTTAGGTTAAGCACTAAAACTCATATTAATTATAGCCATTGTTGTAGTGCGTTATTCTACGCAATATTGTTCGTGTATTTTCCAACAGCTTTTAATTCCGCAATTCCACTTTCTTTTTCAGCTAATATTTTCAATTCTCGACAAAATATATCAATCGAATTTGGCTCAACAATCAATTCCACTGTTAGTTTGTCTTTTTCTTCTTTTCTATATTCCGTTGCGACATTTTCCTCCAATGTGATTTGCAATCCGCATTTACCTGTCAATCCTATTTTATAGAATTCCATTTCAAAGTGAGCATAGCTATCCTTTTCTCCGCAAGAGTGTTTTACCTTATCCTTTCCAAACGGAAATCCGTTCAACTCATTTACAAAACCTAGCAATGATTCAGATTGTTCATAAACTTCTGTGGTTCCAGAATATCTCCCATTATTTACTGAAACTTTTAATTCAAACATATCCTCGTATTTCCTAACGACTTCTAATTTTAAATATCTCTTGTTTATTATTTTTTGGCTTGCAGGTAACGTTTATGTGTACGGTTTGTGGCGTGTTTTAAGTACTAAAGTTAGTTAATAAATTACAGATAGAAAGTCTGCGAAGACTTTCGTAAGTAGGCTATTACCAAGCAATAAATTTTGTACGGTATTGGCAAAACGTTTTTAATTCCGACCAAATACCAGAGTTGGACCATCTATATAGGAATTTGATAATGTCATTATTTCATTAGTTATATCAAAAGTCCATTTTGTCGTATTTATCTTTACTAATAAAATTTTTGATTCTCCTGGACTTGGAGCACCTCCTAAATAATCTTCTCCGAAAAAATATTCATATTCTCCGTTTGTATATCCAACATTTTCTTCTCCTGTGACTATTAACTTTCCATTAAATTTAAAATTGTAAATTATATTATCATCTGAATAATCTATTATTGGTGGATTAGGACTAAAATCAACTATTCTTGCCTCAGTTAACTTCCATTCTCCATAAATTTGCTCATTCATTGAATAATCATCTTTAGAACAACTCAATATTGTAAAAATAATAAGTAATAAGTACATTAAATTTTTCATATTTATTTCTTTAATGTTTGCTAACGGTTAGTATATGAAAAGTAGGCGATTACGAAGCACCAAACTTTCAGTTAAGCTCAAAGTTTGATACAAACCATAAAGTTCGAATATAGCACTAATTCGCCTATTTTTTATATACATTGTTAGGCAAAGTAATTTTTCAGTTCAGATTTCGAAATTGTTTCGGGCTTACTCCTGCATTGGTTTTGAAAACCTTACTAAAATGTTGAGGATATTCAAATCCTAAACTAAATGCTATCTGACTAATAGGGTCTTCAGAATTTAGCAGTTTGTTTTTCGCTTTATCTACAATATGTAAATGAATATGTTCGGTTATGCTTTTGCCAGTTTCTTTTTTTAGTAAATCACTAAGATATTTCCCTGACATTTTTAAGTGCTCTCCGCAGTTATCTACTGTGGGTATTCCTTTTTCTAAAGGTAAATCACTATTAAAATATGTATTCAAATACTTTTCAAATAGCATAACATAATCTTTGTGGTGGTTTTTTCTAGTTATAAACTGTCGGTCAAAATACCGTTTGCTATATTTTAATAAGGATTCAATGTTATGGACGATGAGTTCTTCTGTGTGCTGGTCAATATTTTGTTGCAATTCGGTTTCTATCTTTTCAATAATTTCGGCAAGTGCATCCTTTTCTCTTTCTGAAATATGCAAAGCCTCATTACTGTCATAATCAAAAAAAGTATATTGCTCAATAGTATCTGCAAGAGCATAAGCACGAATCAAATCGGGATGAAAAAAGATGCTCCAACCACCTAAATCTGGTTCAATATCTGTTTGAGCTGAAACAATTTGTTTAGGTCGCATAAATACTAGACTTCCTTCTTGAAAATCGTAGGTTTGTCTGCCATATTTAAAAGCACCTTGAATATTTTCTTTCAGCGAAATAAAATACAAATGACTGTTTACACGTATTCCATTGGCAAAGCTTAAATCCATATCTTTTGTATGGCGAACCACGGAAATTAAAGGATGTACAGGTTTTTCTAATCCTAACAATTGATGTATTTGATTAATGCTCTTTATGTTTAAAATAGTGTTCATTATAAATAATTCTTAATGTGTTCGTAATACATTTGACCTCTTTCTTTTGAAAAATAGTCAATGATAATTAATGCTACACCATAAATGGATAAAGTAACTCCAATAGCGTGAAAGGTAGGGCTTTTAGAGAATGTAAATGCAAGAACGGCTACAAGAAAACATACGGCAATAATTGCCAATGTAGTAGGATACATAAACTGAAAACCTTCTACCCGAGTTTTTTCTGCTTGAGTAAATTCGGTAGGATTAGCTTGATATGCTGTTTCAAATTCGGCAATTCTATTATTGTTAGAATAAACCATAAAACTGCCCATGGCAGTAAAAAGTAAACCTATTACCAAAGTTGGAATTACCAATGCTTTTGCGTTTACTGTAGTGCCGTATTTCCAAATTAATAAAGTGCAAATTAAGGTTAAAATACCTAAAACAGCGATGCACATTCCTTCAAACATTTCGCCTTTTGCCCATTGTATTGAGTATTTTATAAGTTTCATATTTAGTATTTTATGTTTGTCCGTTGTATTATAACGAAGGCTTATTATTCTCTAACTTAATTCTTTAAGTGCCTTTAAATATATGACCAACCTGTGTTGCAGCGTTGAATCTAAAATTAGCATTGTTAGAAATAGACCAATCAAACCTATGCTTAACCCTTTGTAGTAATATTGAGAAGTGAAGAAAAAAATAAAACCTGCAATGGCAATTCCTGTAAACCAAAAATAGGGAACCATACTATAGGTTTTGTCGTCTTTAATCGCTTTATCTAATTCGGTTTCCAAGGCTTGTTTGGGATTAGATTTATACATTTCTTCGACTTTAGGTATGTGTTTTGGACGTACAATGACTTGCATAGTCCCATATCCAATAAGGATAAGCGTAATTAATCCCAACGGGATAAGCATTCCTTTAAGGATTTCGTTATTATTACGAATAACAAAAAAGGCTGAAAACCCAACAATAACGCCTAAAACTAACATTGTTTTACCCTGTAAAACCTCTCCATTTACCCATTGGATAGTGTGTTTAATAAGCTCCATTTTTTTAGTATTTTATGTTTGTCATTTGCTCAGAAATTTCCCAAAGTTTCTTTGACGCTTCTAAATTATGAGATTTTTCGTTTGATTTTACAACTACAGGGTTACCGTGCATTTCAAAAAACCTTGAAGGTCCAAAATAATCGCCAGATTTTGCATCAGCATCAAAACCCGCTCGCAAAGTTGGCAAAACACCTTGGTCTGGTTCTTGAGAAAATAGCGGGTTTAAAGTTTTCATATACCAAGAATGCTTTTGTAAATTGGTTCTTGTCCAACCTGGATGAGAGGCAGTTACTTTAATATCGCTTTTTTCGTTTTGCAATTTTCGAGCAAGCTCGTAGGTAAAATATAGATTTGCTAATTTGCTGTCTGCGTAAGCTTGTGTTGTATTGTATTTTCGTTTTTCCCAATTAATGTCTGTAAAATCAATATTTCCCATTTTATGCCCAATACTTGAGGTAACAACTATTCGTGCGTTTTTTGCTTTGTGAAGCAAAGACATTAATAGACCTGTTAGGGCAAAATGACCTAAATGATTTGTTCCCATTTGTATTTCAAAATCTTCTTTCGTCCTATCAAAAGGACAAGTCATTATTCCAGCATTGTTTATCAAAACATCTATTTTATCGTAATCCGATTTTACACCTTTGGTAAAATTATGAACAGATTGTAAGCTAGATAAATCCATTTCTCTAATTTCTAATTTAGCATTGGGATTTTGATTTTTAATTTCATCAGCAACCAATTTTCCTTTTTGGGTATTTCTTACCGCCATAATAACGGTAGCATTTTTTTCTGAAAGAATTTTAGTGGCTGCTTTACCCAAGCCACTCGATGCGCCTGTTATAATGATTGTTTTACTGCTTTGGTCTGCAATGTTTTGTGTATTCCAATTAGATTTTGCCATAGTTTTGTTTTTATTTGTTGTAATACTACAAAAGTAACAAGTGTCAAAATCAAAAAATGCAATAAAAAGCAAAAGGTCTTATATATTTGGCGGAAGTGGGCAAATAGGCACGAGCTTTTTTTATTATTTTGCCTAACG
>Ga0136588_1000441_pt1 | contig 15245 bp, 26 predicted proteins | sample AntRauMFilla1564_FD_104782 | JGI IMG/M metagenome (GOLD analysis project Ga0136588, IMG submission 104782) | Saline lake microbial communities from Rauer Islands, Antarctica - Metagenome Filla 1 #564 | ecosystem: Environmental > Aquatic > Non-marine Saline and Alkaline > Saline | place... | reverse complement strand
TATCTCCATTGCTTATTTGAATCTGAAATTTATTACAATATCTCAATCTTATAAGTTGAATTATTTTGCCCCCTTTTCTTCCAAATCGGTCAGTCCATTTAGGTATTGATTCCCCTAATCTAAATCCGTACAATTTCTTTGTTCGTGTCATTATTTTTATTTTTAGTTCTGCCAACGCTCAAAACGAAACGCTAACAATGTGTATAAAAAATAGCCTAATAAAGTTTTGTAATAATTCCGAACGTCTGTGTATGGGCTACTTTTCATACACTCGTCCGTTGGAATGCAATTAAAACCGAAGTTTCTGCATCTTATCAGTAATTTGATTGAATTGCTTTTCAATAAACGTAGTAAGCGGTTCGTAATCGTTAGCAGATTCATCAAATTCTCGGTCATCTGTTTCGCTGCTCCATAAAAGCATTTCGTCAAAAAGAATTAAATGCGCATAACCAGTTGTTCTGTATTCAAAATAACTTTCAACTTCTTTATGCTTCTCGTAAATTTGACTATTTAATTCTTCTACTATATCAATGTAATTCATAATAAAAACTGCGCACAACAACACCTAAAAAGCATAGCCATGCGACTTTTTGTGTTTTAATGAAGCGTGATTAAGGCTGCGCTTCTTAGCCAAAACGTTGGGATGCAATTAAGGTTTGCGTCCTAATAACTTACTTAGCTTCATCCCCAACCACTCAGGGCAAGGTATAGCTACTACCCATCTTAAATAAGGCAATATACCTACAAAACCAATCCCCCAATGCTCTGTTGCAACTATTGAAACTTCAAAGCTAAATGCGTCTAAAGTCCAAAATGTAAATATTAGCCATCTAAAACTAAAACTACTTGTATTGTGTTCGTCTGCTTTCCTTATTTCTATTAGGGGTATTAATGGAAATACATTTTTGTTGTACCATTTTTCTGTTCTCATTCTTCCTGATGCTGTTTGAGACATAATTAAAAGTGCCTAACAATGGCTAAAGTTAATAGCCTCAATAGGTCTTGTTATAATTTGATGGTTAGTATTAAAGGCTACTAACCTTAGCCTAGACGTTGGCAGTTATAATATAATACAAAGTAAGATTATTTTTACTAATAATAGGTCTTTCATAGTTATTTATTAATTAATTTGCAAGAATTTTTAAAAACAAAATCAAAAATGAAAGTTATACCATTATCATAAGTTGGTCTTTTAATTTTTTCTTTATCCTTCCATAATTCGAATCTACATTCCTCGCCGGATTCTGAGTTGGTAATATAGAAACGGAGCGAATCCCTGTATGTATGAATATAGGCTGAATAAACTCCATTTACATATAGATATGATTTTTTCTCCATCCCTTTAGTTTCTATTTTTCCCTTTTTAAAGTGCAAAATCTTTAGGATTTTTCTAGTTTGTTTAACGAGTTTTTTAGTTTTCATGAGTTGTATTAAAAATGGATTATAGCGAATTTTCAGAATTGTAATTTATTTCCCTCCTTTTTTGATTATTTTATCTATTATTCCATAATCTAAAGAATCCTGAGCTGAGAGCCACAGATTTCTGGATGCATCTTTTTTAACTTTAGAAGGAGTCTTTGAACAATATTCTCCTAGTAACTTAAAGAGTTGCTCGTTTAATTTTTTCCATTCTGCCATTTCAATTTCAGCATCTTGGATATTTCCCCCAATTCCACCAGAAGATTGGTGTAACATAGTTCTAGAAAACCTTAACGAGGATCTTTTCCCCTTGGTACCAGCTCCCAATAATATAGACCCCATAGAAGCTGCCATACCAGCATTAGTAGTAGCTATATCAGAATCAATAAAATCCATTACATCGACCATTGAAAGTCCAGCTGTTACTGACCCTCCTGGCGAATCTATGTACATATTTATATCCCCCGCTTCACTATTATCTAAAAATAGCAATTGAGCTTGTACGATAGTTGCCATTTGTCCAGTGACCGGACCCGCTACCCAAAGAATCCTATCCATCATAAGTCTAGAGAAGACATCCATTTGAGTGACGTTCATTTGTCTTTCCTCCAGTATATATGGGGTCATACTATTTTCAACAGCCTTGTTATAATAATGTTGATTCATCCCCGAGATCCCTCTATCCCTAGCAAATAATTTAAAGCTATTAATATCTCTTCTGTTCATATTTTTAATTTATATCTTTTATAGCAACTGAAATGGATTTATTTCAGAAAATCCAGCACTTTTTGTTTAATTCCTAGTTGTTTAATACCCTCAGTTATTCTGGGAGTTAAAACAAAATTTTCAATACCATATGAAAAATTCCCAGAAATAGGGCCATACTTTTTACTCAAATCTAAGTCATCTATAGCAACCCAGTGTGTTACCTCGGGATGTTCAGAAAGCCATTTGTTAATTTCCCAAGATCTACTTTCCTCTAATTCATCACCAGGTACTACTAAATCCTCCGGAGGTATTGGACAAACTGAGGTAAAATCTATAGGCATTTTAATAATTCCCTGTAATCGGTAATATTCACACATTTCCTCTAGATTACAAAATCGCCACCAATCTGAAGATACTACTATTTCTGCTCCAGTTTCCTCTAAGATAGAATTGAGTACCCGGAGGCATTTTTTATCGAAGTTGTCAAATCTATATTCTACCGGAACATTTCCAGACGTTGGGTTTTCTTTCCTGAACTTTTTCTTCTTTTTAAATCTTCCCCCGTGCTGTTCATATAAACATATGACTCCGTCATGATCCAAAAATATAACTTTCATTCTTCCGTTATAAAATAAATTTAAAACTGGTACCAGGTCTTTCATATACATATAAAAACCCTCTTAGTCGGATTCTATGTTTTTTGGTTTCAAGAACCTCAAGATTTACTTCCTCTAAAACCTCCATGGTAAGATTAATGAAGATTTCTTCATTTATTCCGGTTCTCCCTATAACTTTGGTTATTATCAATCCTTAATGTTGTTCTCTTTCTTCCAAGATTTTAAATCTTCCATGTAATACTTCCCGTCAGTATTATCATAACCACATTTGTGGCACCAATAAGGTCTATCGTCAGATTTTTCTACTTTCCAGGACCAACCACATTTACAAATGGTTTTAAAATTTTCATAAAGGTATAAATATTTCATTATCTATTTATCCTATTACCTTATAGAATTTATACCCAATTCAGAAGCATTTTCAGAAGGTTTAAAAGAAACGGAAAGATCCGAAAGATCTTCATTAAAATTTAGGCTCCATAATCCAGTATCGGTTATTTCAAATTCTATGGGAAAATCATCAGGTGAATCTATAGAATATTCCTCCATTATAGATTTTATACCAATATCTAGATCCCGGGTTATCTCTTTTACCGTATTATTACTAAGAACTTTATATGCATAATTTCCAATAATATTATGCATTAGCTCGTTCAATTTTTCTTTGGCTTCTTTTTTCATTTTTTCAATTTGAGAGTGGGGCTTTTATTTCAGAATGACTTATATAATCTACTATATCAAAATCCTCTGCTATCCAATGTTCAGGTTTAAATGATGGAGAGTTTTTAAAGTGTAACTTTATATCCAATTTTGGGAGAGGCAGGGGTTCACGTCCGATTTGTTCCTTAGCCTGGTCAATATGATTGGAATATAAATGCATGTCTTCTAGGGTACCTATAAGCTCCCCTGGGACCATATTTACCTCCTTGGCTAGGATTTCAAGAAGAAGTCCGTAGAATACTTTAATTAATGTACTCATAGTCTCCATATTTATCATTTTTTGATTTTATCCTATGTATTATTAAGGACGCGCTCAAATTCAATCGTTTAGATGCTTCTGATAAACTTTCATATAAGATTCCATCGATTTTTACTTTTCTAATATTTGAAGGCTTCTTACCCTTTCTATTTTCACTTAATTTCTTTTTTATTTCTTCTGAATGGGTCTTACCATAAAACGGATTATTTTTACTCTTCCTATCTCTACAATCAGAACAAGTCCTGTTAATAGCCGCAATATTTTTACCGCATTTACATTTATTTTTTGATATCCCACCTTTCCAGTTTGGATTTCCGTTAGCAACATAAATTCTACGTGATTTTAATCCTTTTTTTATAACATTCTTCGGGATATTTTTATTTTTCCAGTATCCAACCTTTCCAAACATTCCGTTTTCCTCGCCTGAAACTTTATTTGAACGTTCTCTTAGTTCAGATTCAGATAAAGATGTCCAGTATTTTTTAGTTCTGTGTCTCTGCCCCTCCTTCCATTCTTCAGAATATTCAATAAACCTTGACGTATCCCCTCCGGTCCCACCCTTACTTAAATTATATCCGGTATTTATAGAATCTTTTTCTTCAATCCAATATCTTTCACGTTCATTAAGTTCTTCTCTTGTAGAGCATCTCTCTAGAATATACCTATCAAAATTTTCAAGCCCGTGTTTATTAATTGCTCTCTTTATTAATTTACCACTACCCCAATATTTACCTAGCTCATCCGAAGAATGTTGACCTATGTAAGATTTTCCGTTTTTCCTATTTTTAATCTCATATATAATCATATTAAATATTATTGATATTTTTTAGGTTTACCCTTTAATATATCTACAATTTTAAAAAATTAATTAGAAAGAGGAATCTTTATTGATGGATGACTTTCATATCCATCTAATTTAAAACTATACTCATCGCATGATGCTAAAAGATCATCTATATTTCCCCCGAAATTAACACCTTCAGAAATTATTAAATTTGGTAAATTCATCGAGATTCTAGTTAATTGTTTTTCAATCCCTTCTATCTGATTGTTATAGATATGAGTATCCCCCAATGATCCTATAAGTTCGCCCGGAATCATATTAACCATTTTTGATAAAATCAATAATAATATTCCATAGCTTGCAATATTAAAAGGTAGTCCTAATGGAACATCTACACTTCTCATATTAAACAGAAGTGATATTTCTCTAGACGGTACTCCTAATTTGTCTGAATCTGTTTTTACCTCTGATTCAAACAGTTCGTCTGTATGTAACTCTGTTTTTTTACAGTCTAAATTATGTAACCTGTTCAATAATTCACAGCGTTCATCAGTGTTCAACTTCCTTGTATAAACCTGAAATCCGAAATGGCATGGAGGAAGCGTCATATTCTCAATTTCTCCAACATTCCAGCTATTGACCATCATCCTCCGAGAATCTGGATTTTTTCTGAGATCATTAATCAGATTTTGGATTTGATCAATCTCTACGAATTGTGGGGTTTCATTTGGGTCTAATGCAGCCTCTGTGATGGCTAAATTTTCCATTTCAATAGGGCTCTTTGTTTTTCCTGACAGCACGTATTCAATCTTATCCTTCATAGATATAGGAATTTTAGTATTCCATCCTCTCCATTGCTTACCGTAGATGGGACCGAGTTCTCCCCACTCCTTAGCAAATTCGTCATTAGTTTTAATTGATTCTATGAATTCCTTTTTGTTTAAAATAATTAACTCTTCGGGGGCACTAAACATAGATTCTATATGAGGTTGAGATCCCAAAAGATCTCCATTTTCATAAGCTTCTTTAATTTTTTCCGCTTCATTTCTAAATTTCTTATATGCATCACCAACCCAAATATAATTTCCGGCTCTAACTAGAGATTGTATATTCGTTTCTCCTTTTAGAAACCATATAAGCTCTGTAACGATATTTTTAAATGCCATTTTTTTGGTAGTAAGGAGAGGGAATCCTTCGGACATTTTATGTCTAAACATTCTACCAAAAACAGAAATGGTTCCAGTCCCGGTTCTATCCGATTTTAGATACCCATTTTCCATGATATCCTGAAGCAAATCTGTATATTTTTTATCTAATGTGTTCATATTTTATTTATTATCTATTATTGTCTAAACCAATTTATCATTCCATCCCATAAAGCATCCCCGTGATTTATTTTTCCATAGGATCTAGTTTCCTCCATCTGCTCATTATCCAATTCAGCCATTTGTAAATTATCATCTATATCTTTTGGAGGCTGGACATTTTGGGATCTTTCTTTATATAGCTTCCACCATTGATTTTCATCGATACCCGTAGAATAGTCTGGACATATAGAAATTTCACCTGGATGGTAATCGGAAGGTTCTATAGTTGCTGGGATTCCATAGTACCAAATTTTTCTTCCTTTTTCTTCAGAAGGGTTTATGAAATTATAAGGATGTTCAGAAATTATTACTATTGTAGTTTGAGCTTTAGCTAAAGCATATCCCAAATCATGGGAATGAAATTTATAAACTTCCTTTCCGTTAGCACTAATAGTGCATGCACCTCTACTAGAAATACTCCACTCGTCCCATTTATACTTACTTGTATTAAATTGCTTATAGTCAATTCCCCAACATACTCTATGGACCATTTTGTCAACAAAAGGTATTAGCTCTCTTTCTTTTTCAGCATCTGAATATTCTAGCCACCAAGTTGTTGGAGTTCCGTTCCATTTACCATTTTCATGTTCTAATCCATCTATAGACCATATCTGATATGGTTTATCGTTGATCATAATTTGAAAAGCTTTTCTAGGATTGTAATCTTCTTTAGCTTTTTCTATTGTTATTCCTTCCTTCATTTTTCTAACTTTTTAATTTTTTCTGAAAGTACGTGATATTCAGCAGAATTTCTTACATCATTGGGGTAAACATATCCGGTTATTCCCAAAGACCAATTTAAACCAATTTCTGCAAAATTATAGAGCAAAAGAAAGAAAGCTAAAAAGGTTGGAAAACACCAAATAAACATGAAAGGTACAATTTTTATTTTTCCCCTATCCCAAATCTTCATTTATTTTATTTATTAAAAGTGAATATATTCCATATTATTTTTCATAAAAAGGTCTAAGTGTACATATAACATCCCATGCGTCTTCTAAAGCATTGTGAGTAACTTTTCCTTCCACCCCAGCTCTTTCTTTACAAAGGGCTAAACCGGGTAAAGATTCATCATCTTCCCAGTCAACATAAAGTACCGCAGGATCTATAATTCTCGATCTTACTTTAAATAGCTGCTTCCATCTAGGAAGTTTTTCTAAAAATTTAAGATCGAAAGTACCAAAGTTTTTACCCGCTACGTTTAAATAAGTTTTAGGAATCTTAGACCCTATTATAGGATATGTGGATTCACCTTGAGAATACATCTGTGCATTTAAAATCCATTCCGGAGAAAACCCTTCTTGTGGAATTTTATGATCCCAAAGAAATTTAAAAAATTCTTCCGCTACTTCATCCTCATTATAGAATTTCATCCCCGATCCTGATTCAACGAATCTTCTAGTTTCATCATTTTGTGAGTTTTGATAATTAACAATATCACCTATGAGTGAGGCATTCATATTCAAAGCGAAAAAGCTTCCCGTGATATCACCAGATCTTTTAATAGCAGCATGGAATTTAGGACACTCCTCCAGGGGAAGAGTGTTCTTAGTATCCTCAATAATAGCTCCTATTGATAGAATTTGATTATTTTCTGGATCTAGTCCAGTAGTTTCGATATCTATGGATAAATAGATCATTTCGTATTTTTTTTAGATTTAGTTTTTATTTTTGGTTTATCGGCCTTTGGAGTTCGGAATACCCCTATTATTCTATCAGAATCTAAACAATCTTTGCAACAAGGAGTATGATATACATTACCCTCTAGTGTATCTAAGAAATCGTGCATTTTTAATTTTACTGAATATGCATCTTTATCTAATATCGCTTTTATACAAAAACTGCATATGGTTTCTTTTGGTATTCTCTTAGCCATTTTTTTTGGGTTTAATAATGCAAGAAATACAAACTCTGCTTAAATTTAGGACTTTTGGTAATTCCTTACCGCATACTGAGCAGTTATAGTTTACTTTCTTATCTAACTGTTCCATTACTATAAGAATTCTACCTCGTTTGTGGTTGGATTCCAATCTATTGTTAAAGGTCTATTTCTAAAGACGTAATTTTCATCTAAAACTGATGCGTTAATAAAGTGTGTGTCGCCATTAAACACATACCCAAATCCTTCATGTATATGGCCGAAAATATGGATTTTAGGTTTTATTTCTTTAACTCTAGCCAAAAGTAATTCACACCCAACATTCTTTGCACTAAATTTAGCATAATCTAATATCCCATAAGGAGGTCCATGTGTTATAAGAATGTCAATATTCTCGGGAATAGCTTTCCATTTTTCTTCAAGCTCATTTCCATATCGGGGAAGATTAAATGCCCAATTAAAAAATTCAGGCTGCCAAGGGGAACCATAAATAGTAACCTCTTGGTCTTCTATAAAATAAGTTTGATCCTTTAGATAAGTTATCTTTCTATTATGATCACTTATTAGGGATAAACTTTCAGATTCGTTTTTTTGAAATCCCCAATCATGATTTCCAGCTATTAGTATTTTTTCTTTATATCCCTCTATTTTATGATACCATCCGCAGAAAGAATCAATCTCATGTTTTTGACCTCTTCCAGTTATATCACCACCACATATGAGTAAGTCACCTCCGGGTAAGAAACCGTCTAATTTTTTATGAGATCCGTGGGTGTCAGAAATGAAAGTTATTTTCAATTTTTGGATTTTTGGATTAGATCCTTTCTATTTTTATGTTATAGTAAGGTTTATGATGATTTGTTTCGTGTTAATTAAAAGTTTTCCACATTTCTTTATAAAGTAAATAGACCCACGTTCTTTCCATTTCTTTAAAATCTCTAGTATCGTATGAAGATGGTCCACCGTCACGAATTCTAATTGCTTCGCTCAATCCTTCTAAATATTCCCGTAAAAGATCGCGAAATTTAGGCTTTTTATCTGTTTGATATTTTTTCGGATTTTCATGAAAATGTTTTATCCATTCATATAAATCTTCAGGATCTAAAATAGAATGCCAGGAATCTTCTAAAATTTTTTCTGAAAATTCTATAAAGCTTCTCATATCGATTTCCTCTTTCGTATAAGCTAATCCTAATCCTTGTAGATCTTTTAGAAGATCCTTCGAATCTTCATACTCTTTTAAATGCTCTATTATTTTAAAACAATTTTAGACATTTTAGAATATGTTTGGTAAGTATCAGATTTTTCCAATTCTTTTATTTTCCATACATCAGTACCTGCATAAAAGGGGTTCCTATTCTTATTAAATTCTTCAATATCCAAATAATAATCTCCAATAGCTAAATAATAATCAGAATCTGTATCTATATCATAATCCGAAGGGTTTTTATAATAATCTTTCAAATAGTCTGCAAAGTCCTCTGGCTCTTTATTTCCTCCAAACTCTTTTATAAAATCATACATATCCATCTCCTCCTTCGTAAAAGCTAAATCAAGATCTTGTAAGTCTTTTAAGAGGTCATTATATTCATCATACTTTTTTAAATGCTGCATTTCATATAAGCTATAAATTTTGTCCTTCTGGATACTTATCTAAAATCTCATCAAAATCTAAAAATACTTTCCTTCCGAAATCAACAATTTTAGGAAGGTCTCTTTCTTGCCGTAAATATTCAATTTCCTCTTCTCCCCTTCGGTTTCTAGGTTTCATTTCCCAAATACATAAACTTCCTCCGTCATCAAAAGCCTCCAAATAATAATTAAAAACTTCTTTCCAATCTTTTAACTTACCTGTATATTCAATATCATTTTCATATTCTTCTGTCTCGCCGGTAAAAACAGAATTAATTAAGAAAAGTCTCTTCGCGTTTTCGAAATCTCTAGCAAATATACAAATATGAAGAATCTCATATTCAGAAATTTCCGAAATCCACCATCCCATAAGTTTTTTATGTATAGTTAGATCTTCTAAGTCATCTAAGAGATTATTTTCGCTTTCGTAAATTTTTAGATATTTCATATACTATATAACTAAAAAGCTCAAGTAATTTCTTACTTGAGATTAATATTAACTGGATCGAAGTTAGTATTATTTAACCCCTGCGGGATTGATCTTTATTTCTCCTGTCTGGATAACTTTGATTTTATTCAGGATCTAAGTAATATTTCCTGGGACGTTTTTTTTTAGTTTATATAGGAGCCCTTTGACCTATATGGAAATCAACCTTTACTCGAAAGTATGATCGTATTCCTTTTTCTCTGATTGTAGTTTTTAAACTTTGCTGTACCGATCCATCTGGTTTCTTTTTATCTATTTTGCATATAAATTTTAAAATTGCTGTAAGAAACCAATATTCTTATATATCTATTAAGCTTTAATCATTTCGTACCTTTCATCTAAAATGGTTTTATCCATTATTTGAATTGGTGATTCTATTGTACCCCCTAGTAAACTTTTCATAATAGAAGGGGAAAAACCAGAAACTAAAGCGGTTCCCTTAGTGTCAAAAGATACTGGGATTCCACCGTTTCTAGATTGTATATTCCAGAATACTATTTGTGGCATATTATATCCAGCTTTAGAAAATTTTTCTTCTATCATCTCATGGGCCGAAGGGTTCCATGGGGTTTTGTTAGAATTTCCCCAACCTCCAGTTCCGGTAGCAGAATCAAATTCCATATCCGAAAGGATTAGGATTTTAGTAGGCATATCAGAATCTTTAAGATTGTTTTTAATTCCTTGCTGGAGAATTAAATCAAATGCAGCTTCCAAGTTTGTATTCATTTCCCAGTATGCTCTACGTAGTTGAGTCAATCTCGATTGTAGATCTCCTGTTAGATATTGAAGTTCAGGGCTTCCAGAAAAAGTTAAAAATGCATTTTCAAAGGGTCCTAAATTTCTTTCTGAAATATAAATACCTAGGGAAAGAGCCACGTCCATACAGGTTACGGTTTTATTTCCTCCTGCTGGGGTTTCCATAGACCCTGAGGTATCTACCATAGGTAGAATTAATTCACCATCAGCATCTTCAAAATAATTAGGTAAAGCTTTCCACTGCTCTGTAGAAACAGAAACATCCCCGTATTTCATACCCTTTATAATATCATAAGGATATACCGCACCAGCATTTATTTTTGCTTCCCCTTTCTTAAGGGATTCTACATATTCGGAGTATCTAGACTCATCATTTTTCCAGAATGCTTTTTGATATCTAGAAGCTGCAACAGAAGGTATTTTACCATATTCTATAGCATCCCAATTTCCGGAACACATAGCGGTCTCTATTACATTAGTTAGATTAACTAGGGTCTTTCTATATTGCTTTGGTGAGAATCCCAAGTAATTTCTAAGCTTAGAAGCTACTTTGCCTTTTCTTGGCATCCATTTGGCAGCAGTAGAGCCAATAAATTCAAGATTTTTTAATTTCCTTCTAAGAATGTCTTTGTTTGTCTCCATGTTATATTACCTAATATTTTATTATACCGCTAATATAATAAAAGTTTTTAATGTTTAGATGATTATTTAAAATTTATTTAAATAATCATCTAAATGGATGCCTTGTATTGGTATATAATATATGACCATACCATTCACTTACAAACTCGTATTTAAACCAACTAAACAATATTATTACGGAGTTCGTTGGGCTAAAGGATGTAGCCCAAATGATTTTTGGATAACTTATTTTACCTCATCAAAACATATTAAAAAACTTATAAATGAGTATGGGAAAAATTCGTTTGAATTTAAGGTAACTAAAACCTTTTCTAATAAAATAGATGCGGGAAATTGGGAAACTGCTGTTCTGGAAAGAGTAAAGACTAACAAAAATTCTAAATTTATAAATAAAACCAACAATATGCCTGTCTATGATTCCAGTGGACTTAAGGTCATTCATCACATCGAAACTGGGATTGGTACATTTCATGACCAAAGTATTCCAATTTCTGATGGTTGGAAATATGGACAATCAGATAAACATAAAGAAAATAATAAAAAGGCTCATACCAAACTATACTCTGACGGAAAATATAAAGCATGGAATAAAGGAGGAGGTAAACCAACTGGGAAATGTTCGGAAAAAAGGAGGATTGCGATTAGTAATTCAAGAATGAATACACCGAAAAGTGTATGTGAGCATTGCAACAAAAAGATAGATCCGGGTAATTTTAAAAGATTCCACGGAGATAATTGTAAAATGAACCCCGATATAAATCAGAATGTATTAAAAAAACGTTCAGAAAAAGCTAAAAATTCTATGAGAAAACAAAAGGAAAGGGGAACATTTAGTAAACCAAAAACACTTATTGGAATTTTTAAATGTCCCTTTTGTAGTAAGGAAAGCATAAATTATGGATCCATGAAAAGACATCATTTTAATAAATGTAAAGCTAAAGGCTCTTAAGCATTTCAATGCATTCTTCTTCCGACATATTATCTATTCCAGGGAGAACATCTGCTGCCATCTTACCGTTTTTTATTGCTTGTCCAACTAAAAAGAAAGCTTCGTTCTGTAAACTAGTTCCTTCTAGAACCAAAAGGTCATCCCATCTACCAAATAAAGGAATATAAGAAATATTAGGAGCTAATTGCTCTTTATAATTTTCTGCTAGGTAAGCCATAATATCTCTAAATATCTGTCTCTCTCCCGCACCTCCTCTTACGTCTCTCGCCCAGAAAAGGATTTTTAAAGCCCTCGTTGGATCCTCTATAAAAGCGGAGGAAAAATTAGAGATTAATTTACTTTTATCCTGGCCTCTCATTGCTCCAATATTGAAGAAGAGATCAACACAAGAATTTAGAGAAGATGAATTGGTTGTCATCCCATTCTCAGTTAAAGTATCTTTAGTTCTTAGTGCGTCTACCAGTTTCATGTTGTTTTTTTAAGGTGATTATTATATACCCAAATTTAAAAAAGTTTCTTTAAAAAATACGATAAAATTTAATTTTTATTGAACTATAGCAATTTTGTTTCAAACCTTTCCGCTAATACTTTTACTTCAGGTGGGGTATAACCTCCCTTACTATGTCTATTTTCTACTATAACACTAAATACATGAAATCCGTAACGGTCCGCCATTTTATAGTATGGTTCCATTTCTTTCTCGGTGGTAAAGTTATTCGAAACTATTATCTTATCTAATTCACTAGATCCTTTTTTAGAAGCCTCCATAGCATCCATAACAGAATTATGACACCAATTATTAGCAGATTGTATATTCTTTGGGTTGTAATTATAGGTTCCATCTTCGCTTCTGAAATACATATCAGATTCGAAAACTATTCCTTCCATTGTTGAACCTAGTGTTGTCTTACCAGAACCTGGTAATCCTCTTAGTAAATATAATATCTTTATTCTATCCTTTTCCATTAAATATTATACGGATAATAGAAATATAAGTTTCGTTTATTATTTATAGATCAATTCATTTTCGTCTTCGTCCCATATTAGGTAAGTATCTCTATATAAAAACTTATAGACGGTCTTTTCTTTAAAACTATAGTCCCTATTAGAAGTATGCTCTGGAAGTTTTGGTGGGGATATTTCCAATATATAGCATTCTGAATTAGTACATACTAGAAATCTTTCATTGTCAGTATTTACCTCTATTCTACAATATCCACTATTATGTATATTTCCAGTCCAAAAGAATTCTAGAAGTTGTTTTCCTGAATTAAAGCTTTCGGGGACTGGAAGATAATGAACAGAATCTATTATCGCAAAAAAAGCTACGGTTCTGGGAAAAATAATATCTATTGACAAAGACCTATCTACATAGCTATCTAGAGAATGCTTAAAAGTATTTTGCTTACTTGATGATCGCATTTCCCCTTCATATGTAACCTGAGCATTTATGTTAGTTGAAATAAACAGGGTTATTATTACAATTAGCTTTTTCATATTAATCTTCCGTGATATTTAGAGTTGAAGGGGTTACTGGGGATAATATTACGTTAACTTCCTCGGGTGGAGTTGAAGTATGGTTTCTTATTTCGCTCACATCTATTTGATTGGAATTTATTAACATCATTAACAATTCCATTTTTCCGTTTGTTGCATCTACCTGTTCTTTTATACTAGTAATCCTTTCATCTTTTAACTGATATACTAGGACCTCGAGTTTTCCAATCTTTTCCGAATTGCCGTCGTCACTTTCATCTATCCTTTTATCTATAAAATAATAAGTAACAAAAAACATAACACCAATCATTATCAAAAGTGACATGAAAGCTTTTATATTAAATGTTATTTTAGAGTCCTGTGTAAATTTCTTATTACCAACTTCTATTTCCTTCCCCGAAGGGTCTAATTGATCAACGATAGACATAATTACCTATTATTATTTTTATTAGAAGCTGCGGATTTTGAGAATGGTATGAATAAGCTAAAGTGGGTACACCCTCTATTAAATTCCAATATTCACCGGAATTATCTGGGGATGTCCAATAACCATTCCAGTAAAAGTATCTTATTCCTGAAATGTAGGTCAATCTAGAAGCTCCGTTTGGTCCAAATGAATTTGACTGGTAATATACAGAGTATTTATAACTTCCAACTTCATTAGGATAATTACTTCTGGTTACCCCCACAAAGAAAGAAGTACATCCAGCGCAGGTGTTACCAACTTGCTGCCAAGAATATCCCTGGGTAGTTGGAAAATTTATAACCGTCTGTGCATTTAAAGCTAAAGTCGAAAAGAAAATAGCTAATATTAAGAGAATTCTCTTCATATCTTTGAAGTTATTTACTCTATATATATTTGTATCTTCTAGTCTTTTCAGTAATATAAGCTTTGTACTTGATCTGGATTGTTGTAGATCATTTGGGGATTGGGATCCATTATTATGGACATTTCATCAGATAATGAATATAATTTGGAAATGTAGGATCTAATAGCATCTCTTTTATTCTTACCTATTTTAAACTTGGCCATAACTTCAGAAACTATATCCTCTATTTTTTCAGAAGAATCCGACTTTCTCTGGGTAAGCCATTCTCTTATTCGAATCTTGATCCCTTCGTCAATATAGATATTGATAAAACCATCTTCATATTCCAAAATATGCTTCATAAAAATGAAATCTTTTTGTTTTATATATATATAACCAACATAAATATATTTATATAAACTTTATTATGATAGAAGAACAAGAAAACGAAGAAACTCAAATTGAAGAATTTTCAGGTACTGAGGAAACTACAGGAGAGGAAACTGGTACTGAGGAAACTACAGGAGAGGAAACTGGTACTGAGGAAACTACAGGAGAGGAAACTGGTACTGAAGAATTTACATCAGGCGAGGATACTACAGGAGATGAAACAGATTCTGGAGAAACTACAGGAGATGAAACAGATTCTGGAGAAACTACAGGAGAGGAAACAGATTCTGGAGAAACTACAGGAGAGGAAACAGATTCTGGAGAAACTAC
>Ga0136588_1000438_pt1 | contig 15327 bp, 15 predicted proteins | sample AntRauMFilla1564_FD_104782 | JGI IMG/M metagenome (GOLD analysis project Ga0136588, IMG submission 104782) | Saline lake microbial communities from Rauer Islands, Antarctica - Metagenome Filla 1 #564 | ecosystem: Environmental > Aquatic > Non-marine Saline and Alkaline > Saline | place... | reverse complement strand
TTTAATCTTGGTTGAAAGATCAGATCCTGGAACAGGCATTTAGTTCAATTTTCTTAAACAGGATTCGGGTTACTTAGCTTTTTTTATTGCCCGTTAGTTCAGGTTATGGAAACCGTTTCATTGTCTGATAAAGTGAATGCTATAAATACAAAGATGACTTTTAGTAAATGAAACTATCACTAAGATCAATGCACAAAAGCTTAGCTATTGTGCTTAGCTTTAGTCTATATGCAAGTCGTCAAACGACTTCACTAAATCATCAACCGCTTTCATTTGTGTCAAATATGCGCTTAAGTGACTAAGCGGCAGCGCGCACGGTCCGTCACATTTCGCATGATCGGGATCGGGGTGTGACTCAATAAACAGACCGGCGATGCCTAAGGCCATGCCGCTTTTAGCTAGCTGCGCGGCCTGCTGGCGTCTGCCGCCTGCGGAGTCGCTCCTTTTGCCGGGCATTTGCAGTGCGTGTGTGGCATCAAAAATGACAGGCGCCATCGGTTTCATTAGGTCCATTCCCAACATGTCTACCACTAGGTTGTTGTAACCATAACAGCTGCCCCGCTCGCACAGTATGATATTTTGATTACCGGCTTCATCGAATTTATTGATAATATGGGTCATTTCGTGGGGCGCTAAAAACTGGGGTTTTTTAACATTGATTACCGCGCCTGTTTTGGCCATGGCTACGACTAAGTCGGTTTGGCGGGCTAGAAAAGCCGGAAGCTGAATAACATCAACTACCTCAGCTACCGGCGCCGCTTGAGCAGGCTCGTGCACATCAGTAATGATGGGCACGTCGAATTCTTTTTTAATACGCTCAAATATTCGCAGACCCTCTTCCATTCCGGGGCCTCGGTAGGCATTAACCGACGAACGGTTTGCTTTGTCAAACGAGGCTTTAAACACGTAAGGAATACCCAGCTTGGTAGTGACTTCTTTGTAGGTTTCGGCGATTTTCATAGCAAGATCTTCTGACTCAAGCACATTCATGCCGCCAAAAAGCACAAATGGCTTATTGTTAGCCACCGTTAAATTGCCTACCTTTACTTGTTCAATTGGACGCATAACGCTCCCTTTTCATATAGAAATGTTGGTAGCCTGATCATGAAAACTCGTGTCTTGAACACGCACTCATGAACAAGCGATAGACTTATACAATCGCGCGCAGCGTATCACCTAACAACGGCAAATATGTGCTTACATTTTCGCTGATGCCTTTCACTTTTATGTGATCGGCAAAGCCTAAGCGTGCAGTGACCACTAGCCAAAATACTGCACTAATAGCGCCGGCAACACGCCACATATTGTTTTTCGCCCACTTCAGCGCCAAGGTAATAGATAGCACATAAAATACAAAGCCAGCTAGTTTTGAAGATGCCCAGCCGTTAACAAAGGGATAGAGTTCTAAGGGATTTATGTAGCTTAGGTAAATGAAGGTAAGCACAAACAAGGTATACAAAATATGCGGGCTAATTTTCAAAAATTTATTTCTGACGAGTTCAGAGTTTTTCATGGTTAACACCAAGTTAATCACAAAAAATACGAAGGTCAGCACTATAATAGTCAGGTGCAGGTGTTTTATTATTGTATACATAAGTTCTCTTTTTTATTTTAAAAATTTTGGATCTTGGTTATTTTGGCTGCTTGTCGTATTTAGATGACAAACCGTCGATATTACTCGTTACTTGCAATTGTCCCTATTTATTTACGCTTGTGGGTCATTTACATACTAAGATGTCGTTATGATCGATTTACCCAGCGTAATTCGCTGAATTTGGTTAATATCTGCCACCGACCTTATCTCAACAAAGCCTGCATGTTTAAGTAATGACTGCACATTTTTGTATTGCCCTGCGCCATGCTCAATCAATAAATAACCGTCCTCATTTAAGTATGGCTTGGCTTGGCGAATAATGTGCCTAATATCGTCTAGACCGTCTTTGCCAGAAACTAAGGCGCTTAAGGGCTCAAAACGCAAATCACCTTGCGCAACACAGTTGCTATCTTCTTCCACATAGGGGGGGTTCGTCACAATAATGTCAAAGGTTTTGCGTCCTTCGTGAGTATCAAGCGCACTAAACCAATCGCTTTGCAAAAAAACAGCCTGCACATTATTCAACAAAGCGTTTTCGCGGGCAAGTTCAACGGCCTGCGCTACTTTATCGATACCAAGTACTTGCCACTGCTTTCGCTCTTTCGCTAGTGCAAGCGCAATTGCGCCCGTGCCTGTGCCTAAATCGAGCGCACAAGCACTGTAAGGAAGTGGCAAAGACAGCGCCGTTTCAACTAAGATTTCAGTGTCTTGACGCGGAATTAAGGTGCATTTTGATACCTTTAAAGTGAGTGACCAAAATTCTTGTGTACCCAAAATAAACGCGATGGGGGTGCCACGGAGTCTTTGATTTACCACCTTTACATAAAGCGCTATTTGCTCCTTACTCAAATGCTGAGTAGCCGCTTGGTTGCCATATGTTATCTGCCATGTGTGGTTTTCCTTCGTGGCAAAAGTAAACAATAACCTAGCCTCAAGCGGTGGCGCTTGAAACATTAGATCATGTTGCGCCTGAATAAGATGTTTTGCCCAATCCAGCAAACCTGAAATGCTAATCTCATCTATATTTTCGCATTTATGCATGGTTTAGCACGCTCCATGAATAGTACGTGCAGTGGCCTTTAATTCAGCATTGAATCCGACTTTCAATCCAACTTGCCCTTCACGATCACTGCGCGCAACAAGGTATTAATCACTCGCCAGCGCTGCTAATAAATCGGCCTGATGCTCTTGTCTAATAGGGCCTAACAGTGCCCCTAAGTCACCGGCTATTACGTCGTCTAGCTTATACAAGGTAAGGTTGATACGATGATCAGAAACACGCCCTTGGGGGAAGTTATAAGTACGAATACGCTCTGAACGATCGCCACTGCCAACGAGTGACTTGCGAGTACTGGCTTCTTCAGCGTCACGCTTTTCTTTTTCGATATTGTTAAGTCTTGCCTGCAATACCGACATTGCTCTAGCGCGGTTTTTATGCTGTGAACGCTCATCTTGACACTCTACCACCACACCCGAAGGGATGTGCGTAAGACGTATGGCCGAGTCGGTTTTGTTAACGTGCTGCCCACCCGCACCCGAGGCGCGATAAGTATCTACTCGTAAATCGGAAGGGTTAATTTCAATGGCTTGAGATTCAGGCACTACCGGCAATACGGCAACGGTACAAGCCGAGGTGTGAATGCGGCCCTGAGATTCTGTGTCAGGAACACGCTGCACGCGATGTCCGCCAGACTCGAATTTTAATATACCGTAGGGGCCGTTGCCGCTAATTTGCGCGATTATTTCTTTATATCCGCCGTGATCGCCTTCACTCGCACTCATCACTTCTAAGCGCCAGCCTTGCGTTTCAGCGTAGCGAGAATACATTCTGAACATGTCACCAGCAAAAATTGCCGCTTCGTCGCCGCCCGCGCCAGCTCTTATTTCTAAAAAGCAGTCGTTGTCGTCGTCAGGATCGCGTGGCAACAGTAATATTTGTAAATCTGTTTCTATTTGCTCGCTGTTCTTCTTTGCGTTTTTAAGCTCTTCCTGCGCCATTTCGCGCATTTCCGCATCTTCTTCTTGGATCATTTCAAGTGCAGAGGCAATATCACGTTGTGCGCCTTGAAATTCGCCAAACTGCTTAACTACTTCTTCTAACTGTGAGTATTCTTTTGACAATCCTCTAAATTTATCTTGGTTGCCGATGATACTTGGATCGCCCAAGAGTGCTTGAACCTCTTCAAAGCGTTCAACCAACGATTCTAATTTTTGTATTACCGAGTCTTTCATGTATTTCCTTAGTGCGGCTAGCTTTCTTAGTAAAAGCACCGCCATGTGAATGTAGTAACACTGTTACAAAAAACAGTGTATGTTCACTCAATCTTCATTTTATCAGCTGCGCCTACTTATTATTTCGGCCAAATATATCTTCAAGCAAATCTAGCGCGCCTGTTTTAGGATCAACAATGGCTTTTTGCATCGCTTTTGTAGGACTATGCATCATTGCTTGAGATAGCTTATAGCTGAGTTCTTGTAATATTTCTTCGGGCGCTTCACCTTGCGCAAGTTTTGCCAGCGCTTTTTCTGCTAGTGCTTGGCGGGTAGCTTCGGATTTATCTCTATAGGTTTTTATTAAATCAATTTTTTTGTGCTGTTTTATCCAAAGCAGCAGTTCTAGCACACTGTTTTGAATAATTTCATTGGCTTGACTGGCCGCTTGCTCGCGGTTCGCTACATTTTGCTGCACAATATGCTGTAAATCGTCAACCGTGTATAAGTATACATCATCTATCTCGCTTACCTGCTCTTCAATATCGCGCGGCACGGCTAAATCGATCATTAGCATGGGTTTGTATTTGCGTTCTTTTAGTGCGCTAGTCACTGCGCCTTGGCCTAATATTGGTAAAGGACTAGCAGTAGAACTGATCACAATGTCAGCTTTTGCTAGGCGGCCTGGGATCTCACTAATGGTAATGGCTTCGGACTCAGTTTGTAAGGCGTCGGCCAGTGCTTGCGCGTTGGCTAGCGTGCGATTTGCAACGGTTATCTTTTTTAAGTCAAACTGGGCTAAGTGTTTGGCCACAAGCTCTATAGTTTCCCCCGCGCCTATTAGCATGACATGACTATTGGATAAGTCTGAAAATATTTGTTTCGCAAGCTGCACTGCTGCGTAGGCTACAGACACAGCGTTCGCCCCAATGTCGGTCTGGGTGCGGACTTTTTTGGCTACGGCAAAGGTATTTTGGAAAATTTTTTCAAAGTGACCGTTCACTGTGCCAACGTGTTTTGCTTCCGAAAACGCTTGTTTTACCTGCCCCAGTATTTGCGGCTCACCCAAAATAAGAGAGTCTAAGCCACAGGCTACCTGCATCAGGTGTCTTATGGCTGGCGCATTTTCGTAAGTGTACAAGTATTGCCCTAATTCACTTAAGTCTAACTGATGAATTTCGGCTAACCACGTCGACAAATCCGCAGGGCTTATTTGCTCACTATTGGCAAATATCTCGGTTCTATTGCAAGTCGATAAGATAACCAGCTCAGCATTTTTTTTTCGCTGTGCATAATCTTTTAGCGCACCTGCAAGTGTCGTGGGCGTAAATGCCACCTTTTCACGTATGTTAACAGGCGCGGTTTGGTGATTTATGCCAATGGCGATAAAACTCATGTATTATGATTTCTAGTAAGGTTATTCATTAACAGCGCATTGTAGTCAAAAGTGGCTAACATTTAAAGAAATACAAATTAAGGTTAGAAAAAAACACGATATTGCCGTATGTTTAGACGTAAATTAGCATTAGCTTGGGAGTTCAAAAACGAATCAACATGAAGTTTCATACATGTCTTGTTATAAGTGCGTTAATCGCCCCCCGTTTACACCTTAGCTTTGGGCAACATAGCGCTTCAATTTACAAATTTTTTAGAGATACTTGTTTGAGCAATCTTTTTTTAAGCACACTTTGTTCAAGAAAACGGACAGTAATAGGCGGCTTATTGGAAGATCGTCATATAAAACGCCTTGCCTGTGTTTTGGTAGTATGTTGCTTAGCAGCTTGTTCAGGCAAACCTGCTTTAGAAAGCCAAGCCGTGATTAATTTAAATAATAATTTAGCGCAGCTTCAGCAGTGGAGATTAAAAGGTAAAATTGCATTTATAAGCCCTTCCCAGCGAAAAAGTGCTTACATGAACTGGCAGCAAAATAATCGTAGCATACAGTTTGATCTAAGCAGTGTTTTAGGCATTAATGTCGCGTCGCTGTCGTTTGACGGACAACTGGCCATACTGCAAGCCGATGGCAAAACTTATCAAGATCCTTCGCCGTCAGCGCTAATTTATCAAACAACGGGATGGCAAGTCCCCTTGGAGCAGTTAAGCACTTGGGTAAAAGGTGCAGCTTCACCAGTCGGACGCTTAAATAATAAGCTCACAGCTAACGATTCGTATACAACGGTAGTGATGGCGCAAAACACCCAGCAAATTACGCGCTATGAGAATGGACTCATCAAGCAAATAAAACCAGTTTGCGCCAATGAGGGCAGCGAAAAATCTCGTTGCGACCAATGGACAATTGACTATACAAGCTATGCTAATGTCACCATCAACAACATTCAATACCAATTACCCACACAAATAAATATGTACAACTCGCGTAACCAAGCCACCATTAAAATGAGAATTAGTGAATGGAGCCAGTAAGCCCTGCAATAAAACCCTCGCTTGAATGGTGGCCCAGCCCCGCAAAAATTAATCTATTTTTGCATATTTGTGGCCGTCATGAGAATGGCTATCATGAGCTACAGACGCTTTTTCAACTGCTCGATTACGGCGACAAAATAGGCATAGAGCTTAACGCATTATCCAACGTTACACTTAGCGATAATATTGACGGCGTAAAAACACAAGATAACTTAATTTATAAAGCGGCTTGTTTGCTGCTGCCTTATCGGTCAAATCCATCTTTAGGCGCTAATATTTATGTACGTAAAAAAATTCCAATGGGCGCTGGATTAGGCGGTGGTTCGTCTAACGCAGCCACGGTGTTGGTGGCGTTAAATCACTTGTGGCAGTGCAATTTACGTCAAGGCGAGCTGCTCTTGCTGGGCAAATCGCTGGGTGCAGACGTACCCGTTTTCGTTAATGGTCACAGTGCATTTGCGCAGGGCATTGGCGAAAAACTAAGCAATACTCATATTGAACCCGCTTACTATTTAATCGCGACACCCGATGCGCATATTTCTACGCAGGCAATTTTTACGCATCCTGATTTACCCAGAAATTCTCATAAACTAGACATTAATGAGTATAAATTTGCATTAACACGAAATGATTGTGAAAAATTAGTCTGTAATTTGCAACCTGAGGTTGCAAATTTACTCAACAGATTGCTACACTATGCACCGTCGAGAATGACGGGCACAGGTGCCAGTGTTTTTGCCAAATTTACTACATTAGAACGAGCAAAAGACGTCATGCAGTATTTACCTGATAGGGTCACAGCGTTCGTTGCTAAAGGCCTTGATGTATCTCCACTGCATGTAAAGCTTGCACAATGTACGTAATCGTAAAGTATCACTGCCCCTAAACATGCATTTGGGGTACTGCCAAGTTGGTAAAGCAGCGTCTTTTGATCCCGCCATTAACAGGTTCAATCTCTGCCATCCCAGCCAATATAGTTAATACGCACCGAGGAATAACTTGTGCCTGATATGAAGCTCTTCACAGGAAACGCCATTCCTGAACTTGCCCAGAAAGTCGCTGAACGTTTGTACACAAAATTAGGAAATCTTACTTGCGGTCGCTTTAGTGACGGTGAGATCAGCGTAGAAATCCATGAAAACGTACGCGGTTCCGACGTTTTTATTATCCAATCAACCTGTGCTCCTACCAACGACAATCTAATGGAACTTATCGTTATGATTGACGCCTTTAGGCGCGCATCTGCAGGTCGTATTACTGCGGTTATCCCTTACTTTGGATACGCTCGACAAGACCGCCGCGTGCGTTCTGCTAGAGTGCCCATTACCGCTAAGGTAGTCGCCGACTTTTTGTCTAACGTGGGCGTAGATCGGGTTCTCACCGTCGATTTACACGCAGAGCAAATTCAAGGTTTCTTTGATGTGCCTGTAGACAACGCGTTTGGTACCCCCATATTGCTTGATGACATGTTCCAACGAGATTTTGACTCGCCCGTGGTAGTGTCACCCGATATTGGCGGCGTGGTTAGAGCAAGAGCCACAGCAAAGCTACTCAACGACACCGATTTGGCGATTATCGACAAACGCCGTCCAAAAGCAAACGTTGCGCAAGTAATGAATATTATTGGTGATGTGCGAAACCGAGACTGCATCATTGTAGATGACATGATTGACACCGGTGGCACCTTAGCAAAAGCAGCCGAGGCTTTAAAAGCCCACGGCGCAAAACGCGTATATGCTTACGCCACGCATGCAATATTTTCTGGTAATGCCGCGAGAAACCTAGAAGACTCATTGATTGATGAAATTATTGTAACAGACAGTATTCCGCTTTCCGCTGAAATGAAAAAAATCAAAAAAGTGAAGCAGTTGAGCTTATCTGAGATGCTAGCAGAAACTATCCGTCGTATTAGCAACGAAGAGTCTATATCGGCCATGTTTGAATATTAAATTACACTTGCATATTTAATAATTGAGGCTTATCTTTTGGTAGGCCTTTTTTATGTCGCTGCAACAGGTATGAGGGAACTAAAGGCCACTATCCTTGCCAAATATTGAGGGAAATAATGTCTGATCGCCTTTTATACAAACTACTGACTTTGACACACCTCAGTTTTAGCCGCGTCACTTTACATAAAGTACAGAACAACAAATGTTAAACGTATTGACACAAAATCACGTTAATTTACCAAAATACTTCGTTGCCGCAATAATGATGGTGAGTGTATCGGCCTGCGGCAGTAACAAGATTACAGAAAAAAGCACAGCTCAAAGCCCCATTTATCAATCTCAAATGACAGTGGTGAAAACGGTAGATCCGCAAGTAAAAGAAGACAAAACAATGATTCTTACCGGCCAAATTCGGTATCAAAGCTTTGAAGGCGGGTTTTACAGTTTCATTGCTAATGATGGCAAAAAATATATGCCTTCTGGCTTGAAAGAAGAGCATCGTAAAAATGGCTTAATTGTTGAGATGAAGGTGCAGCCCATAACCGATAGAATGACCACACAGCAGTTTGGCACCTTAGTTAAAGTACTCGAGATAAAAATCATTGACGACTCAAAAGTAAGCGATATAAATCAGAGCATGTAAATATAAACTGCTTTTAGACAATTTCAGATTGTAAGCTATGCAATATAAGTGCTAAAATATGCCGCCGTTTTCGAACAAGCGGCATATATATTTTAAGGTGTTTTTATACGTTTACATAGACATTATTATCAATAAGATACTGCACTGTCGTTAACGAACACAACAACTGTATATCACGTAGTTTTTGGTCGCAAAAAGCTACTCACTTAATCGTATTATTTACGCAATCGTAATAATACAAACCTTGGAGACATATAATGTCTGATGCAATATTTACTCTGGATGCTACCGTGCGCACTGACTTAGGGAAAGGTGCGAGCCGCCGCCTACGTCACGCTGGAAAAGTACCCGCTATTATTTACGGTGCCGGCAAAGAACCAGTATCACTTTCGCTTGATCACAACAAAGTGAATCAAGCGCAAGATTTTGAAGCCTTCTACTCACACGTGCTGACTATCAATATAGACGGTAAGAAAGAAGAAGCGCTGGTTAAAGATATGCAGCGCCACCCATTTAAGCCTAAAGTAACGCACATTGATTTTATTCGTATCGTTGCTGGTGAGTTACTTACTACAAACGTACCTATTCATTTTATGAATGAAGACAAAGCAGACTCTATCAAACTTGAAGGCGGCCACGCTGAGCACCACATGAATGAAATAGAAATAACCTGCTTACCAAAAGATCTACCTGAGTTCATTGAGATAGACGTAGCTAACGTTAAGCTAGATGAGACACTTCACTTATCTGATGTTACCTTCCCAAAAGGCGTCGAGTCTGTTGAGTTAACAAGAGGCGAAGAGCACGATTTAGCGGTTGTTAGTATTAAACAAGCTAGAGGCGCTGCAGTTGCTGATGACGAAGAAGAAGGCGCACCAGTTGCCCCTAATGCTCCAAACGCAGCTGGAGACGCCAAGGGTTAATTGGTGTCCGCTATACGGCTAATTGTGGGCCTAGGTAATCCAGGCCCACAATACCATCAAACACGGCACAACGCCGGTGCACAATTTTTAGAAAGCTTAGCGTCGAGGTTTGCTATAAACCTAAAACTCGACCCTAAGTTTTTTGGTTTTTCGGGACGCGGCATTATTGCCGATGAAGACGTCCGTCTTCTCATTCCCACTACGTTTATGAATTTAAGCGGCAAGTCTGTTGCTGCTGTTTGTCAGTTCTATAAAATTGGCATTGATGAAATATTAGTCGCCTACGACGAATTAGATTTTGACCCCGGCATTGCCAAATTCAAGCGCGGCGGAAGCTCTAGCCAAAACGGCATAAAGGACATTGTTAACAGCATGGGGAATCAGCGAGAATTTTTGCGCTTGCGCATTGGCATAGGCCACCCGGGCCATGCGAGTAAAGTAACAGGCTATGTATTGTCAAAGGCGCCACCTGAAGAATACGCCCGCATTGAAGATGCCATTGATGAAGCAATGCGCTGTATCCCAATTTTATATGAACAAAACCTAACAAAAGCACAACACCGGCTGCACAGCTTTAAAGCGCTATAACCTTAGCGCTTAAGTGTTTCAACAGTCCACACACAATAAACAGAGGTAATTATGGGTTTCAAATGTGGCATAGTAGGTTTGCCAAACGTCGGTAAATCGACCCTATTTAATGCATTAACAAAAGCAGGAATAGAAGCAGCAAACTTTCCCTTTTGCACAATAGAGCCAAACACAGGTGTAGTGCCGGTGCCCGATACACGCTTAGATCAGCTTGCAGAAATTGTTAATCCCAAGCGTGTTATTCCTACCACTATGGAGTTTGTGGATATAGCCGGTTTAGTCGCAGGTGCATCTAAAGGAGAAGGTTTAGGCAATAAGTTTTTAGCCAACATACGCGAAACCGATGCTATAGGTCACGTAGTACGATGCTTTGATGACGACAACATTGTTCATGTTGCCGGAAAAGTGAATCCACAAGAAGATATTGACGTTATTAATACCGAGTTGGGCCTTGCCGATTTAGAAACTACTGAAAAAGCTATTTTACGAGTAGGTAAGCGCGCCAAAAGTGGTGACAGCGAGGCTAAATTTGAGCTAAAAGTACTTGAGAAAATAACGCCGCACCTAAACGATGGCGGCTTATTAAGAGCGCTTGAATTAAGCAAAGAAGAGCGTGCAGCAATATCTTACATGAACTTTTTGACACTTAAGCCAACCATGTATATTGCCAACGTGAATGAAGAAGGCTTTGAAAACAATCCTTATCTTGACCAAGTAACAGCGATTGCCAAAAAAGAAAATGCGGTAGTAGTGAGTATTTGCGCCGCTGTAGAATCAGACATTGCTGAGCTTGACGAAGAAGAAAAACAAGAATTTATGGATGAGCTTGGCTTAACAGAGCCTGGTTTAAACCGTGTTATTCGTGCAGGCTATGATTTGCTCAATCTACAAACCTATTTTACAGCTGGGGTTAAAGAAGTCCGCGCGTGGACTTTTCCCGAGGGCTCTACAGCGCCTCAAGCGGCGGGTAAAATACATACTGACTTTGAAAAAGGCTTTATTCGTGCAGAAATTGTTGCCTTTAACGACTATGTTGGAAACAGAGGTGAGTCTGGCGCGAAGGAAGCTGGTAAATGGCGTTTAGAAGGTAAAGAGTATGTCGTAAAAGACGGTGACGTAATTCATTTTCGTTTTAATGTATAACTGTTATCCACTTTATATTTAGCCAAAGAGTTGCGTAAAAGTTGTAAATAGGGACGTTGCTGCTTAGATTATAGTCAACCATCCTTTTTTGATATATTTTTGACAAAAAACGGTTGACGCTTTGTGTTCAACTAAGCATAATACGCGCCACTTAGAAGCACAGTGAATACAGGCTACGTAGCTCAGCTGGTTAGAGCACATCACTCATAATGATGGGGTCGCAGGTTCGAGTCCCGCCGTAGCCACCATTTTACTTTGCCTGAGTAACTCCGTGCGGGAGTGGTGGAATTGGTAGACACGCTGGATTTAGGTTCCAGTGCTTCACGGCGTGAGAGTTCAAGTCTCTCCTTCCGCACCATTGCTGGGGTATAGCCAAGTTGGTAAGGCAACGGGTTTTGATCCCGTCATTCGTAGGTTCGAGTCCTGCTACCCCAGCCATTTTTTTCCAATAAAGATAGCCTCTAAGGCTAGCTTTTTTGGGGTATAGCCAAGTTGGTAAGGCAACGGGTTTTGATCCCGTCATTCGTAGGTTCGAGTCCTGCTACCCCAGCCATATATAAAGCGTCGATATTTAGCAGTCGGCGCTTTTTATTTATGCCTCTAAAGCTCAGCATATGCCTTCATTATCGGTATCATGTTTCTCATAAGCACTTTTTTTTATTGTTTTTTGATTTGACGTGGTTAAACGACTAAAAATCTTGCACAATACACACAAGTTGTAGAAACAGTAATTAACCTTTTCCCCTATGAATGACATTATCACCTGGCTACTTCAAGATATTCTAACTCCTGTTCAAAACGCCGCTACCTATGTAGTAGGCATCGCCAATTATTGGCTCTGGGGCGACCAGACCACCTACGGCATTCTAATATTTCTATTAGTGATCGCAGGCAGCTGGTTTAGCTGGCGTTTGAAGTTTATTCAAATACTTGATTTCAAGCATATGTTTTCGCTTATGCGCAAAAGCACAAAATCGGACGACGCCGGTATCAGTTCTTTTCAGGCGCTGTGTACAAGCTTGTCAGCGCGCGTTGGTACAGGTAACTTAGCGGGCGTAGCGGTAGCAATATCATTAGGCGGTGCGGGTGCTATTTTTTGGATGTGGGTTATTGCTCTGCTGGGAATGGCCACAGGCTATGCGGAAAGTGTGCTTGGACAAGTTTATAAAATTAAAGATTCCAAAGGGCAATTCCGCGGTGGTCCAGCCTATTACATTCAGCAAGGCATTCAAAATAAAGCCTTTGCATGGTTGTTTGCGCTGTGTTTATTCTTTGGCTACGGCTTCGTATTTAGCGCCGTGCAGGCAAACACCATTGCCGATGCACTTAACAATACCTATGAGCTAGATACTATTTATTCTGGCTTGGGTATTGTGGTGTTAGCCGCTTTAATAGTGGTAGGCGGACTTAGAGCCATTGCACGCTTTGCCGAGTACGTGGTGCCGTTTATGGGCCTTACCTACGTTACCGTTGCCTTAGTAATAACAATTATTAATATTCAATTACTGCCGGGCGTATTATACGACATTATTACCAGCGCCTTTGGCCTTCAAGAGGCTGGGGCAGGCGCATTAGCAGCTGCCATTAAAAACGGTATTCAGCGTGGCCTTTATTCAAACGAAGCCGGATCAGGCAGTGTTCCTCATGCCGCCGCAGCTGCATCACCCGAGCCTAACCACCCTGCTTCACAGGGCTACGTTCAAATGCTTGGCGTGTTTATTGACACCATGGTGCTGTGTACCTGCACCGCCTTCATTATTTTACTTGGCACACAAACAGGTATTGGTGAAATGGAAGGAATAAGGCTCACGCAAACCGCAATGGAAGCGCACTTAGGCGGCGTAGGAGGCGACTTTGTAGCAGCCGCTATCTGCCTATTCGCGTTCACCTCGGTGGTGGCTAACTATGCCTACGGCGAAAGTAACCTGCACATGTTTAAGCTCGACAATAAGTTTGGCCGAGGCTTTTATACTACCGGCTACTTACTCATGATTTTATGGGGTTCGGTCGCCTCTTTGCCCATGGTGTGGGCAATGGCAGATATGGCCTTAGGTATGATGACCTTAGTTAACATTATTGCCATATTTATCTTAACGCCCACTATTGTGGCGGTAACCAATGACTATCGTGAGAAACGCAAGCTGAATAAGAAAATTACCTTTGCGCAAGATGACTGCTTGATTCAGGGAGAACTAGAAGAGAAGGAAATTTGGCAGTCGAAGACATAGTAAATAAATGCGTCCATAGGCTTTGTTAGCAATATTTTCGTTTAGTGCGCTGCTATTGAGCGCGCTATAAAAATGTCGTCAACAGACCGGCCAGTATCGCCACGAGTAAAAGCGGGAATATCCAACGAGAGATCTTTGCTGTATGTTCATCACTCATAGGTTTGCCAAACTTTTCCAACAGTGGGATCAAGATGACTAAGGTTAGTAATAAGACCCCTAAAATAGCAAAAACTGACATAAACTCCTCTTTAATATAGTTTCAAAAATGACCAATATAGAGTAGGTACACAAAGCATAGACAAACAGGTCATTGTCTACACACATTACTTTACTGTTAGACCAAGCCCATCGCATACTTTAGCGCCATTTTTTTAAGTGGACCCGCTTTATCAGCCACTTTAAGACCAATCTCGCGCGCAATTTGCATGGGCATAAAAGTGTTTGAAAAACCATGATAAATCACGTCCATTAGCGACATCATCAGCAAATTAGGTACGCGGCGCTTGTTTTCGTAAAGCGCAATTAGTCTTTTCGGCTTATCTAAGCCCTCGTGCTGAATAATGCTTAAAAGAGCGTCTACATCTTTAAAGCCTAAATTAACGCCTTGCCCAGCTAAAGGGTTGATAGTGTGTGCGGCGTCGCCAACAATAAGAGCCTTGCCTTGCCCGTAACGATGGGCATGCATTCGCGTAATGGGAAACCCAGCTACTTTTACAATCTCAAACTCACCCAACACATCAGGAAAATCATTAATGACAGCGGCTTTCAAATCCTCTTTAGACGCCTTCTGGATCCATTTACTTTTTGTAGCGTTGTGATACCAAATTAGGCAGGCATAATGGTCATGCATCGGTAAAAGAGCACGCGGACCCGTGGCATAAAATGCTTGCCATGTTTCATCTGGCACTTTTTCTTTGGTTTTAATCAGCACAGCGTTAGCTTTTTGTGCATACTGCCAACCGCTTGTGGGAATACCAGCAGATTGACGAATTTGCGAGTTTGCACCATCAGCGCCAAGCAAAATACGCGCCTCAATAAGCTGGCCGCTACTAAGGATAAGACTACCCTGCTCAACATCAATACTACTAATGGTTTGCTCATGAATGCAGGTTATTTCATTCGTCCAGTTGGCTTTTATCTCGTCGTATAGGGCAAGCTGAAGCAGTCTATTTTCAACAAAATAGCCAAGCAACTCGCGATCAATCTCAGAAGCTTTAAACTGCGTTGTTTGACTTTTATCGAACAAGTGCTTGCTGCTACTTTCACCATCCCATACGCTCAGGGTATCGTAAGCCCGATAACGCATTTTTTGCACATGCTGCCAGGCGCCTAAGGACTTAAGCAAGTTGATAGAGTGCATATTAAGGGCAGATACACGGATATCAGGGGCCTGTGCTTTATCAAATCCCGCTAAGGGCTTCTTTTCTATTAAAGCAACCTTATGAAATTGCTTTGCAAGTCCTAAGGCCAACGCAGCCCCTACCATTCCTCCGCCAACTACGCAGCAGTCAAACTTTGTTTCAAGCATAAATTGTCACTTCTACATTCACATACTCGCTTCATGTATAGAGTATGCCATAGCACTGCCGGTAATTGAATCTTCGTACAATCGTAATATAACTTC